>Ga0209633_10000887_pt1 | contig 32915 bp, 33 predicted proteins | sample Cruoilmetagenom1_FD_187290 | JGI IMG/M metagenome (GOLD analysis project Ga0209633, IMG submission 187290) | Oil polluted marine microbial communities from Coal Oil Point, Santa Barbara, California, USA - Sample 1 (SPAdes) (version 2) | ecosystem: Environmental > Aquatic > Marine > Oil seeps ... | reverse complement strand
TCATATCTACTTTATTTAGCGCAACTACTATGTACGGAACACCTACCTGTCTTGCAAGTAGTATATGTTCCCTTGTCTGGGGCATTGGGCCGTCTGGAGCGCTTACTACCAATATGGCTCCGTCCATCTGCGCTGCACCTGTTATCATATTTTTTACATAGTCTGCGTGTCCAGGACAGTCTACGTGGGCATAGTGCCTTGTCGCTGTCTCGTACTCAACATGTGCTATGTTGATTGTTATTCCTCTTTCTCTTTCCTCAGGAGCCTTGTCTATATCGCCAAACTCTACAAATGACGCTCCTCCCGCTTTCTCAAGAACCTTGGTTATTGCCGCTGTTAATGTCGTCTTACCATGGTCCACATGGCCCACAGTGCCTATGTTTAAGTGCGGCTTACCTCTTTGAAATTTTTCCTTAGACATTTCTACTTTTCCTCCTTAAGCATTTGAAAACTCAAGTATATTATAAGTAAATGAGCCCACGAGCGGACTTGAACCGCTGACCTCATCCTTACCAAGGATGTGCTCTACCGGCTGAGCTACGTGGGCAATACAGCCTTTGAGCGGGAGACGGGATTCGAACCCGCGACCCTCAGCTTGGAAGGCTGATGCTCTAGCCAACTGAGCTACTCCCGCTATTAGAGCTTGCGATAATTCAATTTGGCTATTAATTAATGCTAACAATTTTATATATCCTAATCTCACTATTCCAGACAAATAACTATGGGGAGGGCAGGATTCGAACCTACGTAGGCTTACACCGGCAGATTTACAGTCTGCTGCTTTTGACCACTCAGCCACCTCCCCCAATAAAGAAATATACTTTATAATTTTTAGTTTATTCATGTTTTAGATGGAGCTGGCGAAGGGATTTGAACCCCCGACCTGCTGATTACAAATCAGCTGCTCTTCCACTGAGCTACGCCAGCTGTCCTTAGCCTAAAATATAGTATTTCTATAAAATTTTTACAGGTTCTCCATAAAAATAAAATTAGGTAGAACTCGCCCGCGATTATAAAACCAGATATTTTAACACAGATCCTTCACTATTGTCAACCATATCATATGATTATATGATAATTAATAGAATGTAGCCATGAATTCAGCTTCAGCGGCTTTTGATTCACCTACATATGCATTAGCCTTAAAGGTAACAATTTTAGATCGAAGCTTAACAACATCAACCTCTAGTTTAATCTCGTCTTCGGGATTAACAATCTTCCTAAATTTAACTTTATCAAGACCCATTAAATAGCAACCTTCTAAATCTTCAGAATTTTCATCTTTAGCAACGGAAGCGCCTAAAAGGACTGCTGCTGCTTGAGCTAGAGCTTCAGTTAATATAACCCCCGGTACCACTGGATGACCAGGAAAATGGCCTTTAAAGAATTCTTCTTTAGCCGGAAAAGTTTTAACTGCCAAAACCCTTTTATATGGCTCAAACTCAAGCACCTTATCAACAAAAAGAAATGGTTCTCTATGCGGAATATATTCCTTTATTTCATCTTTATCCATTAAAATATTGCTAACTCCCTAAAAAAATGCTTAATATGATATTATTTTGCGTCGTAAGCCTGTATAACCCTGTCCGTAATATCTGCAGCTGGGCTTCCGTAAACAAGTCCACTGCTCTCTAAAATCATCGTATAACCACCGGACTGGCCAATTGACTTGAGTATCCCTTCAATCTCTTGCAAAATGTTCTGGGATAGTTCAAAATCTTTTTTCTTAAGCTCATACTGAAAGTCTTCTATTGATCTTGTAAAATCCTTCTTCATCCGGTCTATTTGCTCAGCTTTCTGTTTTCTTGAAGCTTCGTTCATCACAGCTGCGTTCTTGATAAAATCCTGCTCCATGGCTTCAAGTTGTTTTCTTTTATTTTCTAATGTTTTACCCCTTGGGCCAAACTGAGACTCAACTGCCGAAAACGCGGATTTGCCTTTCTTTGAATCTGTAACTACACGTCTAAGATCTACATACCCAATTTTTGTATCCTGGGCATAAGCCAAACTAGAAAGCAACAACAAAGAACTCAAAATAACTAAACATAATCTCATTTTTTTACCTCCTTGAATTTTAAAATAAAGTTCCTACAGTAAATTGTATTTCATACGAATTCTCACCTGGCAATCTACTTCCTAGAGGTATTCCAACTTCTAGTCTTAAAGGTCCTAACGGTGATACCCACCTAAATCCTAGTCCAACATCCGTTCTGAGATCTGATGGATTTATTGTCAAATCTTCACCGTCGTTAAACGCATTACCCATGTCGAAGAAGATTACTCCTCTTAAACCAGCCGAAGGAATCAGCGGAAAAACATAATCAGCTGAGAACAAAAGCTCTTGTACACCGCCAATAATTACAAAATTTCCATCTTCAGTTGGAACACGCGGACCAACTCGTCTGAAACCATAACCTCTTAAAGAATTTGGGCCTCCGAGAAAGAATCTTTCACCAATCACTAGATCGTTTCCATTATTTCGGAAATCTATTATTCCGTATCTTCCCCTTAAAGTAAAGACTGTATTAAACCATAAAGAGAACCACTGACGTGATGATATAGCATATTTAATATAGTCAGTATTTCCACCAATAGGTCCACCGGCAGACTGAATAATTGTACTGGTTAAATTACCCTTACTCGGATCCAGCAGGTTATTTCTCGAATCCCATTTAAAACCAAATCCCAGACTGCTTATTGTTCTGTTCGAAGAAGTAAGAATCAATCTGGCATTATCATTAATGTCGCTAATTTTAACATTTTCTATCCTGTATGTAATATTAGCGTCTAACCATCTCCATATTCTTCTTCCAACAGTAACGCTTCCACCAATCGAGCTTCGATCAAAATCTCTAAATGTTCTACTGGTCCTAAAAATAACTGCATCCAAAGTCCAATCGGTATCTAACAAGTTCGGGTCCCGATAATTTAAGAAGAACAACTGAGTTACACCACCAACTTGGGCATTCAGAGAAACTGTTTTTCCATAGCCAAAAAGATTTGATTCTTGAATCTGACCGGCAAATATAAATGTTTCAATGGAGCTAAAACCTCCAGCCACACTAAAAAACCCTGTGGATTTTTCTTCTACTCTAACTTCAAGATCTAACTTATCCTCTTCTCCAGGAACACGCTCCGAAACTACTTCTACATTCTCTTCAAAGAAACCAAGCCTTCTAACCCTTGGCCTAATAGCTTGAACTTCACTTGCATTATAGAGCTGCTCTTCCTGTATTGGAATCTCTCTTCTTATAACTTTATCTCTAGTTCGATAGTTTCCGATAATATCTATGTTTCTTATATATACTTCAGGACCCTTTTCTAAATTAAACTTAATATCAACAGTTAGCGCCTGACGGTCCAAAGCAAACACCGGCTCTGCATTGGCAAATGCATATCCTTTGTTGCCGTAAAAAGTTGTTAGACCAGAGATATCACGAGCCAACAGACTACCTCTGAAGACTTCTCCGCTTTTTAGTCTTAATATTTCCTCTAGCTCCCCTACTGGAACAATTAAATCTCCATCAAACGAAAGTTCATTAACGGTAAATTGATCTCCTTCGCTAATCTTAAAAGTAATTATGAAACCGTTTTTTTCTTCGCTAAAATCTATTTCCGGTTTACTTACCTTTACATCAAGGAATCCATTATCAATATATGTAGTTCTTATTCTTTCGGAATCGTTTTGCACCTCGCGGAGGTTATATAAACCTTTTTTTGAGAGAAAAGAGAAAATACCTTTGGGTTTCGAATATAAACCTTGTTTGACTATCTTTGTCTTTAATTTCTCATTACCTATAAATATAACTTCTTTTATATATGCCTTTTTTCCTTCCTGTATATCGAAGGTAACACTTACAGTACCGTCCCCTTCAGGCTCAATCTCATAATCCACAACAGTGCCTACTAACCCCTTTTCAGAATATAATTCTCCAATAATCTCTTGGCTTTTTTTAACATTATTTAGATCTATGATTCTTCCTTCTTTTACTGTAATAACCTCAAGAATGTCGTCACTTTTTACATCTTTATTCCCTGTTATTCGAAGATCAGCTATGATGGGTTTTTCTTTAACTTTGTAAACGAGAATAATCCCATTTTCCGTTCGATCAATTTCAGCAGCAACATCTTCAAAAGATCCTATAGCATATATCTTCTTAACATCTTCTCTAACGGAAGCAGTCGAAAGAGCGTCACCTACTTTAGAGGTAATATTAAGTTGTATAAGCTCTGTCTCAACTCTCTTATTGCCTTCAACCTTAATCTGAAGGACTGTATTGTTTTTAGAGTCTAAGTCTCCTTCTTCCTGTATCTCAGTGTTGTCTTGAGGGTCACTAGAAGTAGTCCCTTGAGCAACTTCCCAGCTCAAAGCATCTTTGATTGTTATCCTCTCCACCCCCGTAGCATGTACTATGATAGGATAGAGACACAGTGTCATTAATAACACTAAAGCAGTTAACGATCGTGCGGCTGTGATATTGCGTTTATTAATTTGCATCAACAATTTTTCCATCAGCAAGCCTTATTCTCCTGTTAAGACGGTTCGCTATCTCCATATTGTGCGTGACTAAAATAGAAGTTATTCCATATTCACCGTTCAGCATCAAAATCAAATCAAGAATTGATTCCCCAGTATCCATATCCAAGTTACCTGTGGGTTCATCCGCTAATAATACCTTTGGCTTTAGTACAACCGCTCTTGCTATAGCAACTCTTTGCTGCTCTCCTCCGGATAATTCACCCGGACGGTGCTCAAGTCTATGTTCTAATCCTACTTTACCGAGAATCTCCTCCGCCATTTCGCTTGCTTGGTCCGCATCTATCCCTTTTATCAAACAAGGCATCATAACATTCTCAAGCGCGCTAAACTCGGGAAGAAGGTAATGAAATTGGAAGACGAAACCAATTTCACTGTTTCTGAAAGCTGCAATTTCACCGTTGTTTTGGTCGAAAATATTATTGCCACCATAGGAGACTTCACCCTCTGTGGGATGCTCAAGAGTCCCTAGGATATGCAATAGCGTGCTTTTGCCGGATCCAGAAACTCCTACAACGGCAAGTGTTTCTCCATGTGCAATATTCAAATCGATTCCCTTCAAGGCCTCTACTCTACCACCCACTGTTTCAAACACTTTCCATAAGCTCTTTACTTCGATCAACATAAGTTACTCATACCTCAGTGCTTCAATAGGATCTTTTCGAGATGCTTGAAACGATGGATACAATGTTGCAACAAAACATATCATTATGCTTAATGCTGCAACGATTACAAAATAAAACGGTTCAATTTTAACTGGAAAGTCGGAAATAGGATAGACATTATTATCAAAGGGAATTAGTCTACGTACCGTATCGCTGGTTTTCAGCATATAGCAAATGCCAAAACCTAGCGCTGTACCAAGCAAAGTTCCAACTGTTCCAATAATCATTCCCTCTGTAATAAATATTTTTAAAATTCCGCTTCTAGTAGCTCCCATAGCGCGTAAGATAGCGATATCTTTACCTTTTTCCATAACTACCATAGTCAGGGTACTTACTATATTAAGCGCTGCCACTAGGATTATCAAACCCAAAATTATTGCCACTGCAATCCTTTCTAAACGAAGCGCTTTAAATAATCTTATATTTACTTCTTCCCAGTTTCTTGTGTAATAAGGGAAACCAAGAATAGAAGAAAGTTCGTTTCCCATTTTTTTTGCATTGTAAATATCTGCTACCTTAACCTCTACTCCCGACACTTGGCCTTCCATATCGAAGAAATCCATCGCATTTTTAAGATTGACATATGATATAGAAGAGTCATATTCGATCATCCCATAATCAAATATTCCTATCACTTCATATTTTTTTACCTTGGCCGTTTGTCCAAAAGGTCCTAGCTTACCAAAAGGTGATACCAGGCTGACTAAATCTCCCTCTATAACACCCAGATTTGCGGCAAGTTCTTTTCCAATTAAAACAGGCGGCTTTCCTGATTCAGTATCTGTATTTAATTTTAATAAGACTTCTTTACCAATCTCGCTTAATTCTTCATCTGACAATTTTTTCTCAGACTCTTTTTTTCTTGCAATCCCGTTACCTATTGCCTGTTCAATACTAGTGACCTTGCCGGCGCTTTCAGGATCAATACCCCTTATCACTGATCCGGAAACGTTTCTATCGCTTGATATCATTCCTTGACCATAAATGAAAGGACTGGCGCCAACAACTCCGGGGAAATCGACAACATCATCTTTAATTTCAAGATAGTCTTTCATCGGACCGTCGTAGCTTAGTACAACTAGATGAGAGCTAACACCTAATATTTTTTCTCTTAACTCTTCCTCAAAACCGCCCATAACAGCAAGAACAACATTAAGAGCCATTACGCCTATAATAACTCCCAATACCGAGATAATCCCAATAATAGAAGTAAACTTCTGCTTTCTCCTGGAACTAAGGTATCTAAGTCCTATAAAATATTCGTATTTCATTAGGGTCTGAGATGTGGAAAGAAAATAACTTCCCTTATTGAAGGAGAATTTGTAAATAGCATGACTAGACGATCAATCCCTATGCCCTCACCTGCTGTCGGCGGCATACCATGCTCAAGAGCGGTAACATAATCTTGATCCATTTCATGCGTTTCTTCTTCCCCTTTATTTTTTAACTCAACCTGCTTTTCAAATCTCTCTTTTTGATCCACAGGGTCATTCAGTTCTGAAAAAGCGTTGGCTATTTCACGCCCAAAGATGTAAAGCTCAAACCGATCCGTCAATTCAGGATTCTCGTCATTCTTTCTTGCTAGCGGTGAAACATCGAGCGGAAATCCATATACAAATGTGGGATTAATTAACTTTTCTTCAAAAATAGTTTCGAATAATTCCGTAATTACTTTACCTCTAATCCCTTTATGATCAATTCCCAAAGAATCAGTTTTATCAAAAAGCATTTTATCATTAGACAATATTTCATCACCTAACTCTTCCTTTATAGACTCTGAAATTTCCATCCTTTTCCAGGGACGAGTAAGGTCAATTTCAATATCTCCGTATTCAAATTTAAGAGAACCTTTTATTTCCATTGCAATATGGCAAATAAGCTCCTCGGTCATCTCCATTAAATCTTCATATGTGGCGTAAGCTTGATAGAGTTCCATCATAGTAAATTCGGGGTTGTGTTGAGTAGAGACGCCTTCATTCCTAAACGTTCTTCCAATCTCAAACACTCTCTCTATACCACCAACCACCAGTCTTTTTAAATAGAGTTCTGGCGCAATTCTCAAAACCAAATTCATATCTAGGGTATTATGATATGTCTCAAAAGGCTTTGCTGCTGCCCCTCCTGCAATTGGGTGTAAGATTGGAGTCTCTACTTCTACAAAGTCTCTTTCTTCTAAAAATCCTCTGATAAGTTTTATTATTTTACTTCTAGTTAGAAAAATATCTTTTATTTCAGGATTTGAAACTAAATCCAGATAGCGTTGACGGTATCTGACTTCTACATCTTTTAAGCCGTGCCATTTCTCAGGTAGTGGGTGAAGTGATTTGGTAAGAAATTTATACTCGCTAACATTTAGCGTTAATTCTCCGGTTCTTGTTTTAAATAGATTTCCTTTAATGCCTACAAAATCACCTAGATCTACAAATTTTTTAAATGCCTTATGCTCATCTTCTCCAACTACATCCCTTTTTATATATCCCTGTATTCTTCCCGACCTGTCCGCTATATGGAAAAAGAGACTCTTACCAAAATCTCTTATGGCCATAACTCGTCCAGCTAAAGAAAACTCTTCTGAGTTTTCTTTGAGTTCATCCTCTGAAAGCTCACCGTAATTCGAAATCAGGTCTGAAGCCAGATGAGTTGGTTTGAAGCCGTTTGCAAAAGGATTTATACCCGAGTCTTTTAATTGCTTGAGCTTATCTTTTCTCTGTTCAAATTGTTCGTTTTCCATAATTTAGGAGCTTAAGGTTTTACATCAAATCAGTATTAAGTCAAAAATGAACCGTTTTCGTTTTGAAATTTGCTTAAGGGGTTTGATGTATTTATGATTTATTATTTTCGTCCACAATAATATACGTTGCTATAGCCTTCGCCACAAGTTTATTCTCATTGTATACATCTACCTCTCCTGGCACTATTCTGCCTTCTCTTAAAACTTTGGCTCGAGCCTCAACAATTCCCTCTGTAACCGGCTCTAAATAATTTATTTTCATCTCTATTGTGAAGAACTGTTTACCTTTCTCAGAGATGCTTGAAATCGCTACAGCAACAGCAGAATCTGCAAGCGCAAATAGACCACTTCCATGAATTACTTTGTATGGATTGGTCAACTTATCGTCAAAAGGCATGGTCAGTGTAGCCCGGCCCGATCCCATTTCAACTACCTCAATCCCCATTAAATCCCAAATTGGAACTTCTGGGAATTTATGGTTGAGATTTTTGTTTCAGACATAAAAGTTCTCCGTTGATGAGCAATAGATTACTTGTTATTTGCGGTTTTAAAATATTTACTTCTATTTGTTATGTAATTCAATACTAAGAAGAATCGATTGCATGAATTCATAAGGTTTGTTAGGATACCCATGGAGGTAGATCAATGAATGTTACTAGAGAAGATGTTGAAGCAGGACAGGCTGCCTATACACCCACAATGCTCAAGTTCTATAACTTCTTAATATTAAAAGTTATAGTGCCCTACATTTGGAGATGCCCTGTTGAAAATATAATTAAAATGTATAATGAAAGCATTACCTCTAGTCATTTAGAAATAGGTGTTGGATCAGGATATTTCCTTGAAAATACTATGTTTCCTTCTGACAACCCACGGCTTGCCCTTATGGATTTAAACCCTAACAGTTTGAAATATACAGCTGCAAAGGTATCGCACTTCAAACCTGAGATTTATAGAGCAAATATACTAGAACCGATAGAAACAGACATAGAAAAATTTGATTCAATTGGAATTAACGCTGTAATACACTGCCTTCCGGGAACTATGGCGACTAAGCTCGTAGTATTCGATCATATTAAGGATCTGCTCAATCCGGGCGGGGTCGTGTTCGGTTCTACTATATTGAATATTGGAGTTCATCAAAACTGGCTTACAAAGAGATTTATGAAAAAGTTCAACAAAGACAAAATATTTTGTAATCTGGAAGACGATCTCTCAACCTTAGAGAATGGATTGGCCAAGCGTTTCTCAAACAGTAAAGTAAACGTGATAGGAACCGCGGCTTTATTTAGAGCAGAGATTTAGTAATGGCAGTAGAACTTGAAAATGTAGTTCCCTTGGGAAGATCACTTAAAGAATACAGGCTTATGTTTGGCCTTAGAGAGGAAGACCTTGATAAAAAGATTCTCGGTGTAGCAGATGGAATTGCAAGTTTTAATGCTGAGATGACAGAGCTTGGAAAAACTGTAGTCTCAGTTGACCCTATTTATAATTTTGATGGACGTGAAATAAAAGAGCAGTTCTACAAGATTATTGATTCAGTTGTAGATCAACTTCGAAACACCCAAGAAGATTATATATGGGAATTTTTCAAATCCCCTGATGAATACAGGGAGTATCGAATCCAAACTCTTGATAAATTTATTGGGGATTATGATCTTGGAAAGAGAGAACGCAGATACATAATTGGTGACCTTCCATCACTCGATATTGAAAACTCATCTTTTGATCTAGCCCTAAGTGCCCATTTACTATTTTTCTACTCAGATCAGCTCAGCTATGAGTTTCATTTAGCTTCTGTAAAAGAAATTCTACGCAAAGCAAATGAAGTCCGCTTTTTCCCATTACTTGATATTAAATCTATGAATCGTTCTGTGCATTTGGATCCGATAATACATGAACTGGAATCTGAGGGCTTATCTGTTGAGTTAAGAGAGGTTGATTTCGAAATGCAGCGGGGAGGAAATATGATGCTCCGAATAGTAAAAGAACAATGATCCAAATCAATAAGATACATAGTTTTCATATTATGATTTAACCTTCTCATATTTACGATTAACTTAATTAATTATTCAAAAGTTGTTATTAGTCCTTGAAATAGAGCAATAAATTTACACCACAAAATAAAGAAGAAAAATGGAGCTTCGACCAGTATACTTCTCTCTATGAAGTAGTATAGATAGTAAAGGGATAACTCGGGAGAAGACAATGATTAGATATACGCTAATATTAATACTTAGCATCTTACTAGGAATTTGCTCTTTTCTGCTTTATAAAAATGAACATATAGTTATCGATATTGAAACCGGCGGTAGGGGGATAAGTGAAAGAATTGTGCAGGGTGGAACTATGGATAAACGAATTGCTCCAGAACCCGAAGAGCTCATAGCCGCAAAAAGAATAGAGCCAAAAGCAACTCTTGTACCCGACATTAAAGATGAGATAGAAACTTTAGATGATGATTGGGATACGGAGATACACCTAGAGCCAACTGTAGGAGTGGATATAAACTCTGAGCAACATATTGCATCAAGCTATAGAGCTATAGGACCCAGACAATTCGCGCTACTTACAAATAAAGATGAACCTATGGTTGAAATTGACCTTGATACCGGACAAGTCAAAATAAACCCGGAGTATAAGGTTGATGAAGTTTCAACTGAGTTCTGGAAATCTATCGGCAAAAAATATCCGGAAGTTTGCTTTATGGAATAAAGCCAACTAACTATCAACCTGTGTAAACGACTTCACCATTCACAATAGTATAAAGGACCGACCCATTTAACTTCCAACCGTGAAATGGGCAGTTCTTAGCTTTTGAGTGAAATTTTTCTCTGTCAACGGTAATTTCTTTCTCAGGGTCCCAAACTGCAACATCTGCAGCACTCCCAATCTTAAGCGTCCCTTTGCCCAATTTCAATATTTCTGACGGAGCATCAGTAAGTTTGCTAATCATTTGATTAATAGTTAACACGCCGTCCTGCACAAGCTTGAGCGAGAGTGGTAAAGCAGTTTCAAGCCCTATAATTCCAAATGGGGCAATATCAAATTCTACTTTCTTCTCATCTTCACTATGTGGAGCATGATCCGTCGCTATTGCATCGAGTGTGCCATCCTTAAGTCCCACTAATATAGCTTCTCTGTCTTTCTTCCCCCTGAGTGGAGGATTCATTTTAGCATTTGTATCGTATTGGCTCACCGCTTCATCGGTCAATATAAAGTGATGCGGAGCAACTTCGGCTGTTACTTTCACACCTCTTTTCTTAGCTGCCCTTATGAGCCTCACCGAACCTGCGGTTGAAACATGACATATGTGGAGTCGTGCCCCAGTAAGCTCTGCAACTGTAATATCACGTGAGACCATTACATCTTCCGAAGCGCATGGGATTCCGGCCAGACCAAGCTCGGTTGAAACAATGCCCTCATTCATAACTCCCTTTCCAGAAAGATTTTTGTCCTCAGCATGGGAGATAACAGGGATATCAAATGCCTGTACATATTCCATTGCGTGCCGCATAACCTTTGCGTTCATCACAGGCATGCCGTCATCAGATACACCGACGCATCCAGCCTCATACATCTCTCCAATCTGCGCTAGGGTTTCCCCCATCTCACCCTTCGTAATGGCCCCAATAGGAAAAACGTTGACTATTCCCTCTGTGCGGGCCTTAAGAAGTATATACTCGGTTACTGAAGCATTATCGTTTACGGGATTGGTATTAGGCATACAGACTATCGATGTAAATCCCCCAGCAGCTGCGGATTCACATCCGGAACGTATAGTTTCCTTATGCTCAAACCCAGGCTCCCTCAAATGAACGTGAATATCTACAAATCCCGGAGATACAACCATTCCCTTAGCATCTATGACTGTTACATCCAAATCCTTTTCATACTTTTTTGCCGTCTTAGGATAGGATTTGATATGACCATTTTCGATCAAAATATTACCTTTTCCATCAATTCCTTGAGAGGGGTCAATGATTCTCCCGCCTTTGATAAGTATGCTCATTGATTCCTCCCTGCAGATGCAACTAGATAAAACATAGCCATCCTTACAGCTATACCATTGGATACCTGATCCAGAATTACCGAGCTAGCATCATCAGCAATGTCTGAAGAAAGCTCTATTCCCCTGTTTATGGGGCCTGGATGCATAACTGTAGCATCCTTATCAGCACCTTTTAATTTCTCGCGAGTAAGCCCATAGAATCTTGAATACTCTCTTAATGATGGGAAATATACCGATTCCTGACGCTCCATCTGAATACGGAGCATTATTATAACGTCGGCTCCTTCTATTGCTTCTTCTAAATTATAGAATGTTCGCGCATTGGCATTCTCAATATATTTTGGTATAAGGGTTGGCGGGCCTACGACTCTGACCTCAGCTCCGAGTTTTATAAGCCCCCAAACATTAGAGCGAGCTACCCGGCTATGGAGAATATCTCCAACAATAGCTACTTTGAGCCCTTTAATTTCCCCCTTCATTTCTCTGATCGTGAATAGATCAAGTAGAGCCTGACTCGGATGTTCGTGTGATCCGTCTCCGGCATTTATTATGGATGAATTAAGTTCTTTAGCTAATAGCCAAGGAGATCCCGACATAGGGTGTCTAATCACTATCACGCTTGCGCCCATAGCTTCAAGATTTCTTGCGGTATCTAATAAAGTTTCACCTTTTGTCACGCTGCTATGTGAAAGGGTGAAGTTAAGTACATCTGCGCTTAGTCTCTTTTCAGCTATTTCGAATGAAGACCTTGTCCTTGTACTTGGCTCGTAAAAGAGATTGCAAACGGTGACACCTCTTAAGGCGGGCACCTTTTTCACATCCCGCGCTGATACTTCTTTCATTGATTCTGCGGTATCGAGGATCAGCGTTATCTCTTCTGCAGATAATTCCTCAAGCCCTAAAATGTGTTTGCGCTGAAATGTCATTTTATCCTTTTTTTACGATTACTTCGTCTTTTCCATCAGTTTCTTTTAGATGAACTCTAACTTTTTCAGTGCTCAAAGTATTTACCTGTATACCCAGATAATCAGGCTGGATCGGCAGTTCTCTGTGTCCCCTATCAACCATGGCGACTAATTGAATTGAAGACGGTCTGCCAAAATCCATAATTTCTTCAAGAGCTGCTCTTGTTGTTCTGCCCGTATAAATTACATCATCGACTAATATTACTTCCTTGTCTTCTACGGAAAAAGGTATCTCGGTTCTTTCTACCTTAGGCCATTCTGTTTTACGTCTAAGGTCATCTCTGTAAAGTGTTATGTCTAATGTACCCATAGGGGGTTTAATTTTTTCCAGCTTATTAATTCTTTTAACAATTCTTTCTGCAATATGAACACCTCTTGTCCTAATTCCAATTACAGCGAGCTCTCTAGCTCCTTTGTTCTTCTCAAGTATTTCAGAAGTAATGCGCACGATTGTGCGGTCAATAGTTTCAGAATCCATCAGTATTTTTTTAGCCATAATTCATCCCTAAGCAACATGTTATTGCATATTATAACTTTATTAATCTATACCTGAAAGAATCCTATTCCATCTAACTTTATTTGCAACATCAGGATTTGAAAAATCCCATGACCAATGAATCAGAAAAGCCTTACCCGCTATATTCTCTATCGGCACAAATCCCCAGAACCTGCTATCTTGACTGTTATCTCTGTTGTCCCCCATTACAAAGACATATCCTTCGGGTACTTTGGTAACAGGTATATAACTGCCTCTGTTTGTATTTTCTTTACCTTTTCTGAAAATGATGGCGTGTTCCTCACCAAACAAGTCTTCTCTATATTCATCAAATTGCTCACTGTTTCTCTCATCAGAATAATTACCTATATATTCTATTGGAACTTCTTCCCCGTTAACTACTAGATTTCTACCGTTTAAATCTATATCATCACCGGGAAGTCCTACTACGCGTTTTATGTAATAAATGCCATTTTTCGAAGCATCCCTTTCATTGTTAGGGTATGTAAAAACAATCACATCCCCCCTTTTTATTTTTTCAAGTGGCAAGATTTCAATATCTGTAAATGGAATTTTAGTGCCGTATACAAACTTGTTGACTAAAAGATGATCACCTACAAGTAGTGTGGGAATCATAGAGCCTGAAGGGATTTTGAAAGGCTGAAAAACAAAGGTCCTGATTATGAGAGCAAGTATGATAGCAAAAGCTAAAGCTTCGATGTTCTGTCTTAGTTTTGATTTTTTGTACTTCGATAGATAATCCGAAGATGCTATTTCCAGATCCTCAGTAGTCTTCAATATATCCTGATAATTTTGAGCCGTCAGAGCCCGTTCAAGATTGCCCACTCTTTGTTCCAAAATACTAATGGAATCGGGTGAGATATTTGATCTATTGTTCTCTAGAACAAGTTGGGTTTCCTTAATAATTTGCTTGGCTTTTTTCTTAGCTTTGGATTCTTTCGAGAATATATTTAGCATAATTGGGATTGGAGTATATATGGCTTATGAGACTGTTTCAATATATTTACAGAACGACGATTAAACGACCAGATAAAAGTTTTATAATAAGACCAAATTCTCGAAATAACATATTACTATAATGCCTCTATTTCCTGCATCCTCTCTACAGACTTAACGCCCTTAACCTTTTTAATTGAGTTGATTACATTTTCAAGCTGAGATAAATCTGAAACTACTACATCAAAAGTACCAATAGCATCCTCTACGTCTGTAGAATGGATTTCCGCTTTGGATATATTTACTTCAGAAGTAGAGAAGGTATTTGTAATGCTAGAGAGAATTCCGGGTTTATCAGTACAAGTGACAAGAATTCTTGCTGGTCTAGAACCTTTAAATTTACTGTCCCATTCAACATCAATTCTTCTGGCAAGGTCTACTTCAAGAAGCTTAGGACAATCATTTCTATGGATTGTTATTCCTTTCCCACGCGTTATATATCCGACAATGTCTTCACCAGGTAAAGGTGAGCAACAATTGGCAAATCTTATCATCACATCATCATAACCTCGAATAAGAACTCCGCCGTCACTTGAGCTTGTGATAGTCTTTATTATCTTTTCAATTCTTTCTTTATCGGATGCCGAGTCAAGATTATCTGAAGGCACCGCTTTTTTGAGGAGGTCATTAGCCGAAATCTTGCCAAATCCCACTGCAAGATAAAGATCCTTTACATCTTTAATTTTCAACTCTGGTAAGACTTTCGAGATATCGCCTTTTTTCAGCATGGCCTGAAAATCTAGTCCATGTTGCTTAAACTTTCTTTCACAAATTGATTTCCCAACTATCTCAGACTGTTTTCTCTCTTCTGTTCTTAGCCAATTGCGAATTTTTGTCTTAGCCCCAGATGTAACGACAAATTTCAGCCAGTCCCGATTTGGATGTTGGTCTTTTGAAGTAACAATCTCGACTTTATCTCCAGTTTTTAATTGGTGATTTAGCGGCACCAACTTTCCGTTCACGTTAGCTCTAGTGCATTTATTTCCGACCTCTGTATGAATAGAGTATGCGAAATCTACAGGGGTTGCTCCAGTGGGAAGTTCTTTAAGATCACCATTGGGAGTAAACACATAAACCACGTCCGCTATAAGTTCACCCTTTATCGCCTCCATATATTCCGTAGGATCTTGAATATCCTTCCATTCAAGGAGTTGTCTCAAGGTTGCGTATATTTCATACGTTCCACCGCCGTCCAATTTGCCCTCTTTATATTTCCAATGAGACGCGACGCCAGATTCAGAAACTTCATGCATTGCACGGGTTCTAATCTGTATTTCCATTCTTTCTCCAAAGGGCCCTATAACTGTTGTATGAAGGGACTGGTACCCATTACCTTTTGGAAGAGCTATATAGTCTTTGAATCTCCCAGGAACAGGCTTCCAAGAAGCGTGTACAGCCCCCAAAGTCTCATAACACTCTTTTAACGAATTTGTAATAAGCCTAAACGCTATAACATCATAAACATGATCAAACTCTAAATTTTGCTCCTGCATTTTTCTATAGACACCATAAATATGTTTAAATCGGCCGGTAATCTCAGGGTTCAAATCAAACTCTGAAAGTTTCTCTGCAAGTATTACCTTGGCTTCCTCCACATGAGCTTCCCATGCTTTCCTTTTCTTTGAAATCTGTTTAGAGAGTGTTTTGTATTCATCAGGATGTAGGTATCGGAAGGACAAATCTTCAAGCTCTGTTGTAACCCAATTTATTCCTAATCTTTGAGCCATAGGAGCATAGATATCAAAGGTCTCACTAGCTATTCTTTTTTGTTTGTCGGCAGAAAGATGCTCGAGAGTTCTCATATTGTGGAGACGATCTGCAAGCTTTATTAGAACAACCCTTATATCCTTAGCGGTAGCTAGAATTAGCTTTCTGAACCCTTCAGCTTGACGCTCAATTTTAGAGGTATAAGGCAGCTGTCCAATCTTAGTAACGCCCTCAACAAGTAAAGCTATTTCTTTACCGAACATAGACTCAATTTCTTCAGACGTCGCTAGAGTATCCTCTACCGTATCATGAAGTAGCCCTGTAATGATAGAAGAAACATCAAGTTTCATTTGGGCAATAATTCCACTTACTTCAAGTGGGTGACTCAGATAAGGTTCTCCAGAGCTCCGCTTTTGTCCTGAGTGAACCTTTGCAGAGTATACATAGGCTTTTTTGATCATATCCACATCTTTTTCACTTAAGTGGAGATAACTATTAACATTGTCAATTATGTCGTTAAGTCTAATCATTTTATCTTTCTAAAAACTAGCTTTGATTTTATCTAAGACTCTTTTACTTTGGCATCTTGTAGAAATGATTATTGAGTGAATAGTCTCAAGCGCTTCATCTAGTTGATCATTAATAATAATATAATCATATTCTTCTAATACAGATGGAGCCATCTCTTCTTTTGCGCGACGAAGTCTGCTGTCTATATCAATATCTCCATTACCATTTCTTCTACTCAACCTATCTTTTAAGATCTCAAAAGTAGGTGGCATAACAAAACAAAATATAGCTTCCGGATAAGATTTCTTAATCTGACTTGCCCCTTGTACATCTATATCAAGAAGAAGATCTACCCCAGATTTTTTAGCGCCCTCAAACTCTTCTACAGGAGTCCCATAATATTTTCCATGAACAGATGCATGCTCTATAAAACGCTGCTCTTTAACCATCTTTTCAAATTCTGCCTCGGTGATAAAGTTGTAATCCTTGCCCTCAACTTCGCCTTCTCTGGGTTTTCTGGTTGTATATGACACCGAAAATCTGAGGTTGTCGAGCTCATGCAACATACTCTTTGCAAGTGTAGTTTTCCCTCCCCCCGATGGACCTGAAACGATGAATGCGATTCCTTTTCTCATTTTAAATTCTCTTAATCCTTATCATTTCAATATACAGAATATTGTAACTTATTATTAATTCTAGGATAGTTATTGATATTTTTCAATAAAATTGGGAGGTTGGTAACAAATCATTTCGAGATCTTATTGATCTTATCTAGAATTTTTTTTACATCCTGAGACTTATTTTTATTTAGGACTAAAAAAGAATCTTCTGACTCAACTACAACTAAATCCTCGACACCAACTAAGGCTATAAATTTATCACGGCCAAGAACTAAGCACCCGGACGAATCAACGGATATAGCATTTCCTTTAATAACATTATCTCTATCGTTTTTCCTCAAATAATCATCAAGCGCGGACCAACTTCCTACATCACTCCAATGAAAGCCTACTGGTATTACTGCAGTATTATCAGAATGCTCTAATATTAATTTATCGATTGAGCCTCCAGATATATAATCAAAGAATGCAGTTACAGTATCTTTTTCTGATATCTCATCCAAATTATTTGATATATCATCAAAAAAGTCATTCCACTCAGGCATTATCTTTGAAAATGCAGAAAGAATGGATGAAGTTTTCCATACAAAAATCCCACTATTCCAGTAGTATCCTCCCTGATCTATGAAACCAATTGCGGTCTTTAAATCTGGTTTTTCTATAAATTTTTCAACTTTATATGCATTATAAGTCTCTGATGAGGCAATCTTTATAGTGGTTTCTTTAATGTATCCATATCCCGTTTCTGGTATTGTTGGAGTAACTCCAAGAGTAATTAATGGGAATTCCTCGTTGTTAAGCTTAGTATTTGCCACATTTGCTGCAAACTGGAGCGCATTTCTGAACTCTTCCTCATCTCCAATAACATGGTCAGCAGGCAAGACTATAGTTATAGAATCTTTATTAACTTTATCTATCTTCAAGGTTCCATATGCTATGCACGGAGCGGTATTCCTACCATAAGGCTCAAGAATTAAATTCTCTTTAGGAAGCTCAGGTAAATGCTCTAGAGTTTGCTCAGCATAGATTTCTCCAGTTACCACATAAATTCTATGAATTGGGATGATAGGGAGAATTCTATCTACAGTCTCTCTTAAAAGTGATTTTTCACCAATAAGTGAAAGAAATTGTTTGGGAGTTGATTTCTTACTTAGGGGCCAGAATCTTTTCCCCTCTCCTCCTGCCATTATTAGCGCATTAAGTTCCATGGTTAAATAATAATTTACTCCCTGGATTTCTCAAACAGAGATACTTTACAAAAACATATCCTCTACCTGAGTTATCGATAAAGTTTTTAAAGAATCAGCTACTAACTCTGCCTCTGACAGATCTTCAGCAGAGTAAGAATTTGTAATTGCCAGGCACTTCATTCCGGCAGAGTGCGCTGCCTTAACACCTGATATAGAATCTTCAATTACCAAACATTCATTAGCTAATATTGTAGAAGATGCCAAACCTAAATCATTTAGATGCTCAAGAACTTTTATATATACCTCAGGATCAGGTTTGCAATTTTCAACCTCATCTGCACTCACAATAATATCAAAATGCTTTCTTAAGCCAACATACTCAAGTATTTCAACGATTTCATTTCTAAGTGCCCCAGATCCAATGGACAAAGGATATTTTAAACTAACTCGGGATATAAAATCTTGAACTCCTTCTAAGATTAATATATTTCCTTTTAAAACGTTGTTAAAATGCTCAGACTTCCTATTTGCAAATTCAGATATTACAGCTTCGTTATGTTCAAAATTTCTATCTTTGAACAACTCTTTAAAGAAGGTTTTATCATCATAAGCTAGATAATTGGCTGTATATTCTTCTTCCGATAAGTTTATGCTGCTTTCTTCAAGAGTTCTTTGAAAAGCCTTGAGATGAAGTGGTTCTGTATCTACTATAACTCCATCAAAATCAAAAATAATTGCTTGTAACATTATATTATTATTCCTTTGAAGACAGTTAATTCTTAGTAATCTACATTATGAGAATTAAATGAAAACAAGCTCTAAGAAAAACCTATATTTATTTTAGTTTGCAACTAGGTAAAATTTAACCGAATATAAGAAAATCTATATTTGATAAGTATGAATTTTCATGCATCTTTTAACATGTTGTTTCATCTAATTCTATAATAGAGACTGCAATGATCCAAAAAGAGTGCGCTAAGATTTTAAAAGCCCTTGCAGACGATACACGCCTTAAAATACTTGAATTTCTATTTAAAGGCGAGTTCTCCGTATCTGAAATAGCATACTCAACTGGTATTGATTATTCTCATGTGTCCCACCATTTGGGGGTATTGAGAAATGCAGGGCTCGTTATGGACAATAAGGATGGCAAGTTTGTTATGTATAAACTTCACCCGATCTTCCATAGTGAGAAAAATAATGTGCTAGATTTTTCCTGCTGCAGCATAGAGTTCAGCGACGTAAACTTAGTTGGTTATATTAAAAATAAACTATAAGCTTTATTCCGATGTTTATATGAATATCGCAACGATAACATTCAAATATAATAAGTATTTTATTGCTAAAAAACGAAAGTAGTTAGGAGGCTTTTCACAAATGCAGAAAACAGAAAACAGAAGAGAATTCGTTCAGAGTTACTATGGTAAAGCGGCTCAACAGCCAAGAGAAGACCTGTGTTGTCCAACAAGTTATCCAACTGAAGATATAGCTCATATCCCTCAAGAAGTAATCGACAGATTTTATGGATGCGGGAGCCCCATGAGCCTAGCTGGTATTAAAGAGGGTGAAGCTGTAGTAGATTTGGGATCAGGAGCAGGTATAGACTGTTTTATAGCAGCTAAAAAGACCGGATCAAGTGGGCAAGTAATTGGCGTAGACATGACAGATGATATGCTAAAAATTGCTAACGAAAGTAAAAGCGAAGTTTCTTCAAATCTAGGCTATGATATTGTCGAATTCAGAAAAGGCTTTCTAGAAGAAATACCCGTAGAGAATAAATCTATTGACCTAATAACATCTAACTGTGTAATTAATCTCGCTCCAGATAAAAGAAAAGTTTTTAGAGAAATGATCAGGGTTTTAAAAGACCACGGTAGAATTGTCGTTTCAGACATCATTTCTTCTCAGAGGATTCCCGAAAGCATAAGAGACAATGAAGAACTTTTAGGCGAGTGCGTTGCGGGCGCGTTAACTGAAGAGCAATTCTTGAGCTACTTAGAGCAAGTCGGCTTTTACGGAATTGAGGTACTAAGCAAAACATATTGGAAATCGATAGAAAACATAGATTTTTGTTCAATTACAGTTAGGGCTTATAAGTTTGAGAAAACTGCAGGATGTGTTTTCATCGGTCAACATGCTCTATACCACGGCCCTTTTAAAGTAATAATTGACGAAGAAGGCCATGTGTTTCCCAGAAACCAAACAATTGAGATATGCACTGATACCGCGCAAAAACTTTCTGAAGTTCCATACAAAGGAATGTTTACTATATTAGAACCAGACCAAGATACGCACGAGGTCTCCTGTTGTTCTCCTAGCCCTACAAATGGTAATGATAAAAGTTGCTGTTAATATATCTATTAAAAAGCAGTAACGGAGACCAAAAATGGAGTATTACGATTCAAAGGATTTAAAACGCTTTAATGAAGTTGGGACATTTAGCAAAGACTTAATGAAAAAGTTCTTTGATTATTATAATGCGGCAGTAGGCGAAGACGGCGCACTTTCCAAGAGAGAAAAAGCGCTCATAGCGCTGGCTGTTTCACATGTAAAACAATGTCCATATTGTATAGATTCATATACAACACAGTGCCTTGAATCAGGAGCTGATCCAGAGCAAATGACTGAAGCTATTCACGTGGCTGCTTCACTTGAAGCCGGAATTACATTAATTCATGGAATTCAGATGCATAATTCTCTAGAAAGAAACGGAGCGCTCTAATTATTCGTATATAAGATTAAGATCTGTTTTTGTGAGGCATGGTCTTAATAAAGCAAGAGGCGTGGTTTTAATATAGCAAAAGGAGTAACGATGTCACAAGTTACTGTTCTCAAACAAAAAGATGTCCCTCTAGATAGAACGCACCAAGAGGAATACAACTTCTATAAGGCGTTGTTTGAGAAAGAGATTGATCTTCCTCCGACTAAAATAGAAACACTGCAGATTAATATTACCAAATTATGCAACCAAACTTGTCTTCATTGCCACGTAGACGCATCTCCCAAAAGAAAAGAACAGATGGATTTAGAGTCGGTAAATCGATGTCTAGAAATACTAGAGGCAAATAGTGAGATAAAAAACTTGGATCTCACTGGAGGCGCGCCAGAGTTAAATCCACACTTTAATTATTTGGTAACTGAAGCCAGAAAATTACAGAAACATGTTATGGTAAGACACAATTTAACTGTTACAATAGACGGAAACCCCGTAACTGGTGAAAGCAAGAAATACTTGCCTGAATTCTACGCTGAAAACCAAGTAGAGGTAATTTCTTCCCTACCCTATTATCAGGAATATTTTACAGACAAGCAAAGGGGCAAAGGTGTTTTTGAAAAAAGTATCGATTCAATCTTACTTCTCAACCAACAGGGATTCGGAAAAGAGGGCACGGGGTTGGAATTAAATTTCGTATATAACCCGGTAGGAGCATTTTTGCCTGCATCACAGCAAAGCCTAGAAGCAGACTTTAAACGCGAGCTCCACAAGAAATACGAGATAGAATTTAACAATCTTTTCGTAATCACAAACATGCCTATAAACAGATTCAAACAACAATTAAAAAGATTAGGCGCTTATGATGAATATATGACTAAGTTAGTAAATGCGTTTAATCCTTCTGCTGCAGAAGGAGTTATGTGCCGCTCTTTAATTAGTGTAAGTCATGATGGACGAATATATGACTGCGATTTTAATCAAATGCTAGAAATGGATATTATCACGGACCATGAACCTATGACTATTTTTAATTTTGACTACGGGAAGCTGGTAAACCGGAAAATCATGTTCGGATCGCACTGTTATGGGTGTACTGCCGGTTCTGGTAGTAGCTGCGGTGGAATTACAGCTTAATTGTTTGTATCAACTTACTTTCCATGAATCAACAAGTTACTAACCAAAATACCCAAATGAATACTCTTATAATATTCCTAAAATATCCCGAACCAGGGAAGGTTAAAACCAGACTTGCTAAAGATGTGGGAGATAATGTTGCGGCAAAGATATACTCTTATATGGCAATGACTATAATTGAAAATGTAGTTGACCCTAAAAGTTATAATATGATTATATTCTATGACCCACCTGAAAAGGAAAAAGAAATTAAAAACTGGATCGGGAAAAAAGAAGTGCAATATTCACCTCAAGTAGGCAATACTTTGGGTGATAGGATTTCAAACGCATTTAAAGAAGTATATTCTAACGGCACAGGTAAAATTGTAATCATAGGAACTGATTGCTTGGATGTTACTTCAGAAAACATAAAAGAAGCCATGAAAAAACTAGAAAATTGTGACGTAACCTTGGGTCCTGCAGAAGACGGAGGCTATTACCTTGTGGGGTTAAATAAATATACACCTCAAATTTTCCGTGATATTGATTGGAGCACTGACCGTGTGTTAGAGCAAACACTTGAAAGAATCAAAGTGAAAAAACTCAATTATGAGTTATTAAAAACCTTAAAAGATATCGACACGTTTGATGACTTAGGCAATAATATTGATAATTTTATCAACACTGCTGAGGCTTGATTAAATAGAGTCTTATTATTTCAGAGAAACGCGGTTAGTATTATCTATAGCTAATATCACTCATAAGGAGTCAAAAATGAGAAGCATTTTTATTATGACAGCTTTGGTGGGTTTATTGATTTGTACATTATCTTGTAATCAAAGCACGGAAGAATCTTCTGCGCTAACAAACGACAATATTGCCGAGAACTTTTCTCTAGATTCGCTCAGTGAGAACAAAAAAGTATCTTTGGAAGACTTTAAAGGGAAAGCGGTAGTATTAAATTTTTGGGCGACCTGGTGTGGACCCTGCAGAGAGGAGATGCCTCTGCTTGAAGAGTATTGGAACAAATATAAGAAAAAAGACGTAGTCTTTTTAGGAATAGATGTAATGGACGATAAAAATAACGCAGCTGAGTTCATAAAAAAAATGGGTGTTACATACCCTAACCTTTATGACCCTACTGGAAAGGCATCAAGTAAGTATGGTGTTATTGCACTACCCGCTACATTTTTTATTAATAAAGATGGGACCATAGCGTTTAAGAATTACGGCCCTTTTCTGGGAAGCGAAGGTAAGAAAAAACTCAAACTATTTTTAAAGGAGATTTCCGATTGAACCCTGCTGAAACAGTCCAAGTAAGCTGGCTTTTCGCTTTTTTGGCAGGCGTAATCTCTTTTCTATCACCCTGTGTACTCCCTCTTATACCAGGCTATGTATCGATGGTTTCAAAGATGTCCTTTGAAGAACTCACTGAAGGGGGCATGGAAAGGAAAGTAACCAGGATATTCTTCCCGAGTCTACTTTTTGTACTTGGTTTTTCATTTGTATTCGTCTCTCTTGGAGCAGGCGCTTCGTTTGTAGGAACCTTTATTCTGGAAAACAAGGTACTACTGCTTCGCATATCAGGAATTATAATTATTCTTTTCGGTCTATTTACTATGGATATATTAAAAATCCCGCAGCTCTATAGAGAAAGAAGATTAAACATACCCGAGGGCAATTTAGGCTTAATTGGCACTTTTCTATTGGGAATTGCTTTTGGTTTTGGATGGACTCCTTGTGTGGGACCAATTCTGGCTTCAATCCTTTTATATGCAAGCACTTCTGAAGGCGCTGGAAAAGGGGCAGCGTTGTTATTTGTATATTCAATAGGATTGGGTTTACCCTTCATCTTGACAGGACTTGCTCTTTCCAAAGCATTAACCGCATTTGGGTGGATAAAACGTCATTATAATCTATACAAAATTATAGTAGGCGGCACATTAATAATCGTAGGACTTCTTATGCTTACGAATAACCTATTTTATTTAAACATTTATGGGCAAAGGTTCCTCGACTTTTTAGGACTGGACTTCTGGAAAACTTTCTAAATTAACCACATTATTGAAATCTCATATCCAGAATTAACTAATTGAGCAAAACTTTTTAGATATTGTATTATTCTTAAAGTGAGAATGACAAAGAATACTATTTCAGCAAGTCTTTCAAATAGTCGATTAACTGATAATCAAATACATATTTGGAAGATTGACATAAATTATCCAAAAGTGGATTTAGAGTATCTCTATAAAGATATTTTATCCAATGATGAAAAAGTAAGGGTGGACAGACTACGGTCAGAAAAAGATAAAATAAGGTTTATTGTCTCAAGAGGGTTACTTAGGAAAAGTCTCAGCAGTTACTTAAATGCGCCCCCGTCTGAGATTGCATTCACTTATAATAAATATGGGAAACCCAGCGTTAACTCAAAGTATAATCTAGAAAACATAAAATTTAATGTATCCCATTCTAAGAATCTTGCGGTTTATGCAATTACCAAAAACAGAGAGGTTGGAATTGACCTGGAATACATTAGAAAAGTAAATAAAGCCGATAAAATTGTTGGAAGATTTTTTACTGAGGAAGAAAGTGAGTTTTACTATTCTCAGCCAGATGATAAAAAAGAATTGGCATTTTTTACTCTATGGACCAGAAAGGAAGCGTATTCAAAAGCTAGAGGAATGGGAATCGGCCTCCCGGCTAAGGAATTTGATTTGAAATTGATCCCGACTCTTGAGACTAAGACTACTGATGTAGAAACAAAGAATATAGAGTCTAGATGGTCCCTTGTCGATATTGAGATCGACTCGGAATATCTAGCAGCACTTGCCACAGAAGGAAGTAATATAGAAATTTGCCATTACCAGTTTGAAACCTCCCTTTAACTATAAAATTCGCTTAACACTAAAGACACTACCAGTTATAATTATAGATTCTGGAATATTAAATTTTATCTGTCTAAATGACTATAAATATTTAGATTGACTACTTGTTATATAATTTTATAATAGTTGCTTATATTTTTTGGAGGTTTGATCAGCGTGCCAATTTATGAATTTAAATGTCTGGAATGCGACAAGGAATTTGAAACCCTTGTAATCGACGCTGATGATAGAATTATATGCTATTACTGTAATAGCAAGAATCTTGAAAAACAATTCTCTCCTTTTGGTATAAAAGCAGAAGGTGAAATAGCTTCAGCTAATTTACCCAGCAGTGGTTGTGGATGCTCTCCCGTAAGCTGCGGATGCAGTGTGAGAAACTAATAAGATATAAATTCTTTATAAACATTCGAATCCAATTTGAATTATATATTAACGGAGGACTTTAATTAGATGTCAAACCCGGCTGATAAAGACAAAGATATTAAACAAGCCGCTCTTGAATACCACAGTATTGGACAGAAGGGTAAAATTGAGGTGGTCCCGACTAAACCTTGTTTAACCCAGTGGGATCTTTCATTGGCCTATTCTCCTGGTGTAGCTGAACCTTGTCTAGAAATATATAAAAACCCCCATGATGTATATGAATATACGAACAAGGGAAACCTTGTAGGCGTAGTTTCAAATGGAACTGCGGTGCTTGGTCTTGGTAATATTGGCGCTCTAGCAGGGAAACCGGTGATGGAAGGAAAGAGCGTACTTTTTAAGAGATTTGCCGGTATAGACGCCTTTGATATCGAAATTAGCGCAACCGACCCTGACGAAGTAGTAAAAACCGTTAAATATCTAGAACCTACATTTGGAGGAATCAACCTAGAAGACATTAAAGCTCCTGAATGTTTTTACATCGAACAGGAACTAAAAAAACAGACAGATATTCCTATTTTTCATGATGACCAGCATGGTACAGCAATTATTTCAGGCGCCGGGCTATTAAATGCTTGCGAGATCGTAGATAAAGACATGCGCGAACTTAGAATCGTTTTTAACGGCGCTGGCGCTTCTGCCATAGCTTGCGCAGAGTTCTTTATCACATTAGGAGCTAAGAGAGAAAATATTATTATGTGTGACAGTAGAGGGGTTATTTACAAAGGTAGAGAAGATAATATGAACCCTCAAAAAGAGAGTTTTGCTGTTGATACGAGCGCTAGAAAACTAAAAGATGTCATGAAGGGCGCGGATGTATTTGCGGGTTTATCTTCAGGTGGAGCTGTTAATCAAGATATGGTTAAATCAATGGCTAATAAGCCCATAATATTTGCCATGGCTAATCCGGATCCAGAAATTTCTTACCCAGACGCCGTAGCAGCCAGAAACGATGTTATTATGGCTACAGGAAGATCAGACTACCCTAACCAGGTTAATAATGTTCTAGGCTTCCCATTCATATTTAGAGGAGCTCTTGATGTAAGAGCAAGAGCAATTAATGAAGAAATGAAAGTTGCCGCTGCTTATTCTTTGGCTAACCTTGCCAAACAAGGCGCTGATGAAAATGTTGCTAAAGCATATGGTGAAAAAAGTTTTGAGTTTGGACCTGAATATATAGTCCCCAAGCCTTTTGATCCTAGGGTTTTAGTTTGGGAATCTGTAGCTGTAGCAGAAGCTGCAATGAAGACTGGTGTTTCCAGAATAGAAATCAACATCGATCAATATAGAGAAAAACTAGAGAAAAAGGTTCAAGAGAAATTAAAAAGGTGGAGTATCAAATAGTCTTTCTTAACCGGCGATAAGAGCTTTGACATTAACAAGCCCCGAACAAATAAAGAATAAAAAACTCCGTACAGCCTTACTATCAATAACTGTAGCAATAGCATTAATTATCATTAAGTTAGTGTTTGGATTTATAACCAACTCGGTCAGCATACTTGCTTCCGCAGTTGATTCATTCCTCGATCTTTCAGCATCATCCGTAAATTACTTTTCCATTAGAAAATCAGAGAAACCAGCTGACCATGATCATAGATTTGGACATGGAAAAGCTGAAGGACTCGCAGGACTATTCCAGTGTTTTGTTATAGGTGTTTCTTCACTCTATCTAATCTATTTATCAGTTGAAAGACTGCTCAATGGCGGCAATCTACAGGCGCTTGATTTAGGTATAGTTGTCGTAGCATTTTCTATCATAGTGAGCTTACTCCTAGTCAGATACATTAGAAGTGTGGCAAAAGAAACTGAGAGCATTGCGTTAACAGCCGACAGTCTGCACTACCAGTTTGATGTCTATACGAATATCGGCATTGTAATCGCTCTTATAATAATAAAATTCACGGGTCTCGATCTGATAGACCCAATTATTTCAATAATCATAGCCGTCTTAATCATATGGTCCGCTAAGGATATAGTCATGCAATCACTAAATATACTAATGGATAAAGAACTACCAGGTGAGGTAGTTACACAAATTGAAGAGTTAATAATGAACCATAGCGCCGATGTCAGAAGTTTTCATAAGTTAAGGACTAGAAACGCAGGCTCAGTAAAATTTATTGAATTTCATGTGGTTTTAAATCATGAGCTCACATTTGTTAAATCACATGAGCTTGCAGAAGATATAATTAAAGAAATAGAGTCGGAAATACCAAACTCAGAAGTAACTGTTCATGTAGACCCCGATAAACACCCTGATTACTCATAATCCTATATCAAAAATTCTAATTGATTTCGCTAGTTGTGTAGGAAAGAATCTAATAAGCGGATTCAGAACAAAAAAGTTGAAACCTATATTTAGAACTATTGGTTTATATATACATAAGCTGTTTAGGGGGAAATACTCATGAAAAAATTTATTATTCCAGCTTTTGTTATTTTAGCTTTTGTAGTAGCTGCACCTGAAAGCAGCTTTGCAAAGAAATACAACGGTGGCGGACAAAGTTACGGTGGTCACGGTAAAAGCTATAGCGGCAGTGGGTACAAAGGTCAGAATAGAAAATATAGGGGCCACGGTAATAATCGTGGTGGTTATGGAAACAATTACAAACACCAAGGCAAGCATTATGGTGGCTATGGTAATAACTACAAGCATGGATACAAAAATAAAGGTTATAACAAACACTACGGTGGACATGGATATAAACACGGCGGGCATTACTATAAAAACAGAGGTTATGGATACAGACGTCACTATAGACCGTATTACAGGCCCTATGGTTATTACAGACCTTATGGATATGGATACGGCTACGGACCATATGCCTACTACCCACAACCCTACTATCCTTATGTACCATTCGCGCTCAATCTAGGATTTATATTCCACTAATCTAGAAATAATTTAAACAGAAGAGGGATTTGCACATTTGAGAATTCTAATAAAACTTTCTCAGTGTGTAGATCCCTTTTTAATATTATGTTGTCTTACTAACTTCCGCTGGGTAATATTTCAAACTCTTCATCAGTAAATCCGGACTCTATGAGGGAATTCTTAATATGATTAAAGCTGTGATATTCGATATGGATGGTGTAATGATAGATAGCGAGCCGCTTTGGGAACAAACTGAGCGAATTCTACTTGCCAAAAGGGATATAGAATACACCCCCGTATACAGAGACCAGATCGTCGGACTCAATCAGAATGATTCAGGCAAACTACTGATTGATACATTTGGGCTCAATGAAAAAGTTGAAGATGTCATCTCTGAGAGGATCGAGATATTAACTGAAATATATGAAGAAGAGCTCGAAGTTGTAGCCGAACTCATTCCACTCTTGGACGATCTTCGAGACAGACAGTTTAAACTAGCAGTGGCTTCAAGCTCACCCATGAGGGTAATTAATTTTGTTTTGGATATGTTTTCTCTCCACAAGTACTTCCCAATTGTAGTCTCTGGAGAATCCACAGATAAAGGTAAACCCCATCCGGCAATTTACCTACATACAGCAGAGCGGTTAGATGCGGACCCCTCTGAATGCGTGGCAATAGAAGATTCAATAAACGGGATTAGGTCAGCAAAAGCTGCCGGCATGTTCTGTATTGCTGTTCCCGACAAGCGATTAAGCCAGGAAGAATTTCAAAATGCTGACTTAATTGTCTCAAGTCTTAATCGAATAAACTCCGACTTAATCAAATTTTTCGAGTAATTCCGAATAATCTCAGTCAGAGAAAGCTAAATACCCTAGAACTATAAGTCCAAGGGGTGGGAATACCCACAGAATACCTAGCCAACTCGGCTTACCCATCTTCTCAGCGATTTTCATCCACACTATAATTGATATAACAATATTAACTAGCGGGATAAGAAATAGTATTATCCACCAGCCAGGCTTATCAGCTATTTTACATAGCAGATAAAGGTTAAGAATTGGAATCCAGGCATACCATGAATTCTCAGTATTAGTTTTATTAGCTATTACCATGATGCAATAAGCTACATATATGTAAATAGCTATATAAATGATGACGCCAAATGTTTCATCCATTGAAATACCCTCCATTAAGAATCCTCAATGACATATTGACATTATCTCACTTTAAAGACATAAGTGTCAAGAAAAAATTACACCCTACCCTTTGCTGGAGGAGCCATAAACTCAGGTCCTACGGGATCATGAATTGTTGCAGCGAGAATATTATCTATCTTTTGAAAAGCGCTGTCATCCAGAGACCATCCAAATATGTTGTCCAAGGGTTCTAGCTGAGAAGGTCTTCGGGCTCCCCATAGCGCTATATCTGAATCCGCCTTGTCCAGTACCCATCTGAGAGCTAGGTGTATTACTCGTTTATTGTAATTTTCTTGGGCAAATTCATCTAATTTTTGAACAGCATTTAAATACTGTTCAAACCGCGGTTTCTTAAATTTTGGATCGACCTTTCTTATATCATCACCTTCAAATGTAGTCTGAGAGTTCATCCTTCCACTTAGTAGTCCCCGGCAAATTGCCCCATAAAGGAGCATTGTGATACCATGCTCTTTACAATAAGGAAATATGTCATCCTCTATACCGCGCTCAAATAAGTTATAAGGAGGTTGAGAAGTATGAAGAGGAGCGATTTCACGGAATATGTCCTTGTGCTCGATATTATAGTTGCTAACGCCAATGGCTCTAATCTTGCCGCTATTGTGAAGTTCACGCATAGCTTCTGCCACCTCCTCAAAAGGGGTCTCAAAGTCAGGCCAGTGTATCTGATAAATATCTATATAATCGGTTTGCAAACGTTTCAAGGAATCATCGACTTCTTTAAAAATTCTTTCTTTTGTTGAGTTTCTATATACCTTGCCAGAAGTCCAGTCGAGCCCTGCTTTAGTGGCGATTACGATATTATCCCTACCGCCGTATTCAGATACGGCTTTACCAACAATCTCTTCTGATCTGCCAAATCCATAAATTGCTGCCGTATCTATTAAAGTTACTCCTTTATCTAAAGCTGCATGTATTGTATCAATCGACTCTCTTTCTTCACTACCTCCCCAAAGCCATCCCCCAATAGCCCATGCCCCCAATCCAATTCGAGATGACTCAATGTCGGTCCCTTTTATATTTACAAATTCGATAATTTTCTCCCTAATTCTAATTCACTATTAAGACTTTATTTCTATTAGGTCTTTTAAAAGTTTCCTCACTTCACGGTACGAAGGCAAGTTGAATCTTGCTTTAGTAGGGCCAAAACCGACTTTTATAGAATATGCCCACTCGGGAAGAACCTCAAATATATCTTCGTCCGTCCAGTCATCACCAATAGATAAGATGAAATCCCATTTTGCTTTAGCCATCCAATGCATAGTGGCCTTCCCTTTGTTTATACCTGTATCCTTTACCTCAATTACTTTGTTCCCTTCCAAGACACCAACATTTAGATTAGCGGTGATATGTAGCAGCACGTCTTTAAGCTCCCCTACCCTAACAACTGATAGAGCGGGATCTACTTTGCGGAAATGCCAGACTAATGAAAAATCTTTTTCTTCGATAAACGAACCCGGCGTTCTATCTACAAAGACTTCGAGAATTGGCCTGATCTCTTCTTTCCATTCATCAGAAAGCATATCGATTGCCTCCCAAGACTTATCTTCTTTAATCCATACGCCATGTTCAGCTACTAAACCGTTTGACATATTTGAGACCCACCTGTCCAGAGTCCTTCTGTCCCTGCCGCTTATTATTACAAGCTCATTATCCGAATGACCGTATATAGAACCGAGTATATCTTTAAGTTCACGATCCGGTTTAACCTTTTCAGGCCTATCATTAAAGGGTATTAAGGTACCGTCATAATCAAGCAGGAATAATGCTCTCTTACTCTTTTGGTAGCTTTGTAATAACTTATTTCTCCTTGATTGTGACAATCCTTTAGAAACAAGTTGTCGTTGAACCTCTTTTATCTGGATTATTCTGTCTATAAAATCATGAGCCCATCTTTTTACGTCGTAGCGCTCTAGTCTACCCTGCATACTCTTCATTCTTCTCTTTTGCTCATCAATCGGCATTTTGATTGCTGCTTTGAGTGCATTGGAAGTTCCCTGTAAATCGTTAGGATTAATTATTAATGCTTCTCCGAGTTCTTTTGCAGTACCGGCCATCTCTCCCAGAATTAACACTCCATCTTCATTCTTCCGTGTAGCGACATATTCTTTTGCAACCAAATTCATACCGTCTCTTAGTGGAGTTAAGAAAAGAACATCGGCTATTGAATAAAGGGCTGTAAGCTCCGTGAAATCAAATGAACGATACATATACCATATTGGCGTCCATCCTATAGTGCCGTGTTTACCGTTTATTCTTCCTGCTAGGTTATCAACTTGTTCTTTTAAAAGTCTGTAATGCTCTACCTCAATTCGTGATGGTACAGCCACCACAATAAATACAACTTTTCCTTTATAGTTAGGATTTCTATCCAAGAAATTATCAAAAGCTTCAAGACGCTCAGGAATTCCTTTTGTATAGTCAAGACGATCAATAGATAAAATTACCTTGTAACTTTCTTTAATATTCTCACTTAGCTTTGATATACTTAACTGTACTTCTTTTTGCTCCGGAGCCTGAGAAAACTTTTGATAATCTATCCCCATAGGGAATGTATCTACTTTTACGGCATGGTTACCCAGAGTAATCTGGCCTAGTGTATGCTCATAACCCAGAACGCGCCTTACGCTCTCAAGAAAATGACGAGCATAGTCAAACGTGTGGAAACCTATTAAATCCGCTCCGAGCAACCCCTCTAATATCTCACCACACCAAGGAATTAAACGAAATATCTCTGAAGATGGGAAGGGTATGTGTAGAAAAAAGCCAATTTTGACTTTTGGCATCTTCTTTCTAATAAGTTCCGGCAAAAGCATCAAATGATAATCGTGGATCCATATTATGTCGTCATCATTGGCAACTTCCAACACTTCCTGACTAAAGGCTTCATTTACCCTCTTGTAGCTATCCCAATAGCTCTTTTCATAATTAGCATACTGAACAAAGTAATGAAAAAGTGGCCATATTATTTCATTACAAAAACCCCGGTAGTAATTCTCAAAATCGTTTCTTTTTAGAAATACGGGATGATAATTCTGCTTGGACAATTTCTCTTTTAATTCTATCGAATCAGATTTTGTGCTGTACCCCGATAAAGTTATACCGGGCCATCCTATCCAGATTTGTTCCTGAGACATATCAAGAGAACTCACGCCGGTTACCAGACCACCGACACTTGGCTGAAAACTAAATTTGGATTTTTTCTTTAAAACGGTAACGGGCAATCGGTTGGAAACAAT
>Ga0209633_10000886_pt1 | contig 32923 bp, 29 predicted proteins | sample Cruoilmetagenom1_FD_187290 | JGI IMG/M metagenome (GOLD analysis project Ga0209633, IMG submission 187290) | Oil polluted marine microbial communities from Coal Oil Point, Santa Barbara, California, USA - Sample 1 (SPAdes) (version 2) | ecosystem: Environmental > Aquatic > Marine > Oil seeps ... | reverse complement strand
GGGAATGAGTCGCAGATATCTGGCTGGAGCGAGTGTTTCTTCTCGCTGGTCTGGCCTGTGTTTGACGTTGGGGATCTTTTTTCGGCTGTGTCAGGTGTGGTGGGCCGGGTAGGTGTGTGGGGTGTGTCAGGTGTGGTGGGCCGGGTAGGTGTGTGGGGTGTGGCGGGCCGGGTAGGTGTGTGGGGTGTGGGAGGTTTTGCCTGAGGGAAGTACGGTCTGGAGAACAGGTGTGCGATAGAGGTTTCGGGAGGCGCAGGGGTGGTGGATCCGAATCTCTCATGCTGGGACATGCATCCAGTGTGGGTGAGACGGGAAACGAGTGGGGAGGGAAGAAGGAGAACTGTTTCTTGTTGGAAAGAATCGGCGGATTTGTTTGCTGTCTGAATTTTTTCGTGGGAAAAGCCCGTGTCCTACGCTTCTTCCATGGAACTTTGCATTTCGCATCTCATCGGGGGGATTGCCGCGGCACTTGGTGATCGTGAGGCGATTGTCACGCCCGAGCGGCGGTTGTCTTGGCGTCTTTTTGACGAACGAGCGACTGGTGTGGCGGCTTCTTTGTGCGCAAGAGGAGTCTCGTATACCGGCTCGACTGTTATTGCTCCGGATGCGTCTGTCGCGGAACGCATGCGAAGCCCGCAGCCCCATTTCGGAATTTTGAGCGGAAATTGCCCAGAGTATCTCGAAGCTATGGTGGGCATCTTTCGTGCTCGTGCTGTCCCCGTCAATATGAATTATCGCTACACACCTGACGAACTTGCCTATGTTGTGAAAAATGCGGGCTTGTGTGGGGTGGTGTATCAGCGTCGTTATGGTCCTGGGCTTGCTGCCGCGCTGGAGAAAACCGGGTCCCTTGCTGTGCTTGTCGACATTGACGACGGTTCGGGTATTGCCTCTGTGGCGGGTTCAGTGAGCTTTGAGACGCTTGCCGGAGAAAGGCAAGGTCACGATGAGCTGCCGGTGTGTAGCGGGGATGACCGTTATCTTTTGTATACAGGGGGGACAACGGGCTTTCCCAAGGGGGTTCTCTGGCGACAGGAAGACTGGTTTCGTGCTGCGCTGGGCGGTGTGCAACGCCAGACTCTTTCGTGCGAAGAAGCCGTTGACCATGCGCGTTCCGCTCGTCATCTTGTGGGCATGCCCGCGTCGCCCATGATGCATGGCGCGGGGCACTGGTCGTCTTTTTCTGTGCTTTTGCAGGGGGGCACGGTCGTGATTCCGGCTTCTCCGGATCGACTGGATCCTGGGGCTATTTGGGCGGCAGTTGAGGCGGAACGAGTGGTCTATCTGCAGGTTGTGGGGGACGCTTTTTTGGGTCCCCTGCTCGACGAGTTCGATAGGCATACGTATGATCTCACTTCTTTGCGCTTTCTCCTGACGAGCGGGGCTATTGCGTCGCCCTCACGCAAGCAGGCCTTGCATGCGCGTCTTTCGGGATTGCGGATCCTTGACACAATGGGATCCTCGGAGAGTGGTACCACGGCCGAGTCTCGTACCGTGTCTCGCGCGGAATCGCCGGGGACTGGGTCGGAGGCCGAGCGAACCGCGCAAACCACGCAGGACCAGGCGGAGAAGCCGCGTTTTCGTTTGCAGTCCACGGCGCGTGTTCTCTCTCTGGAAACGCTCAAGGAATGCGAGATTCAGGAAGAGGGACTTTTAGCGCAAACCGGCTCGGTGCCCCTTGCCTATTTGGATGATCCCGAGAAGACTGCTGCGACTTTCCCGGTACGTGATGGAATGCGCTACTCCATTCCCGGAGACCACGCGGTGCGTCTTGCGGATGGCGATATCTTTCTGTTGGGACGTGGTAGCCAGTGCATTAATACGGGTGGGGAAAAGGTATTTCCCGAAGAGGTGGAGCAGGCGCTAAAAAATCATCCCGATGTTGCAGACGCCTTGGTGGCTGGGGTCGATGATGCAAAATGGGGACAAGCAGTGGGAGCAGTTGTCGAATTGCGCCCTGGACGGGAGCAAGGCGAGCAGGAACTTCGTGTGTTTTTACGGGAATACCTGGCCGGTTACAAGGTCCCGAAGTTTTGGGTGATTTCGCACGAGCAGGTGGCGCGCAACCAGGTTGGGAAGCCCGATTATGTTTGGGCGCGGCGCGTGCTCACCGCCCCATCCTGAAGAGGTTTTTGCTGCTTTGGTACCCGGTTCGATGCTGGGGCAAGGTCTGTTTTCGCGCGGTGTCGCGATGCGCCGGCCCCAGGGGAGAAGGTCACTCGGGGGTGTGCGGGGTTTTTGCGGCATGGACCGAAACGGGCCCGGGACAGATCCGGCGGGATTGCCGGATCTGTTGGTGTTGCGTGTTATACGGACGGCGTTCCGATCCAGTCGAGAATTTTTTCGACAACTTCTTCTGTGCGGTCTTCCAACATGAAATGGCCTGCCCCTTCGATCATCTCAAGTGTGAACTCGCCGGTAAAGAAGGGAGATTGGTCGGTGATGGCGTCGGGTCCGATGCAGCCGTCAGCGGTTCCCATGAGCAGTTTTGTGGGGGTTGCGACGGGAGCGGTGGCTTTTGCGCGACGTTGCGCTGCTTGCGCTCCGCCGCCACCGCCAGGTTGGAGGGCAGACCGGTAATAACCCAGCGCGGCAGAGAGGTGTTGGGGGTCCCCAATGGCCTCGCGCAGCTGGTTTTTTTGGGTTTCTGTGCGGTTCCAATCTGGTGACCAGTCGGCAATGAGATTGTCAATGAAGGCCATGTCGTTGGCAGAGACCACCATTTCTGCCATGCCCTGCATTTGAAAGAGGAACATGTAGAAGGAACGTTTTTGCTGGGCGTAGTTCATGAGCAGCTGCGGGCCGAAGCCAAGCGGATGCATGAGGGCCATGGTGAGCGCGCGATCGACGAGATCGGGTGCGAGGTTGCAGGCAGCGTAGACAGCAGACGCTCCCCAATCGTGGCCGATAAGGACGCAAGGCCGGTCGTTTCCGAGGGCTTTGATCATGGCGACGGCATCGGCGCCGAGTGTGCCGACTTCGTAGTCGCCGTTTTCGGGGATGGCGCTTGGTGCGTATCCGCGCATCCACGGGGCAACAGCATGCCAGCCTGCTGCTGCAAGGGCGGGGAGCAATTTGTCAAAACCGTGGGCACTGTCGGGAAAACCATGGAGACAGAGGGCGAGAGGAGCTGCTGGATCGCCTGCTTCCAGGTAGGCCAGCTCGATTTCAGGAAGTGTGAGAGAGTTGCTGCTCATATCTTGAGCGTAGGAAAAACCCGAGCTGTTTGTCCTGTTCTCTGGTTTTCGCTTGCCTGTTGCCTGTGTATTTTTTCTCCTGAAAAAGCTGGTAAGCAGGTGTTTTCTTTGTATTTCAACATATTTTGCGGGCTCTTTGGGGGAGTCCGTGTCCTCCCTGAGAGCCTGTCATTTTTTTTGGGATCTTGTGCAAGCGTGGCTTGGGCTCCGAGAAGCAGCCCGAAGACGAGAGGAAAACTTGTTTTTGTTTCGACGTTTGCGAAAAGACCAGCGATCAGAATTCCGATGAAGGCCCATTTCAGGAATTCTGCGTCGTGGGGCGTTTTTCGTCGTAATACCTGAAAATAGAAAAAAAGAAGCAGGAGGAAGCTCGGAATCCCTGTTTCAGCAAGCACCGTTAAATACATACTGTGGGCTTCGGGGCTTTTTGCCATGTCCACTACAGAAATGGTGCGGGTTCCTTGCTGCAACTCCATATAACGGTGGCCAAATTGGCTGGGGCCGATCCCGAGAACAGGCTGTTGCTTTGTGGTGTCGAGAGCTGTGAGTGCGAGTCGGAGACGGTTTTCTCCTGATCTTCTGTCGAACTCGGATTTGCCGAGAAAACGGTCCACGACGTTTTCTCCGAGCGGGGAAAAAAACGCGAGAAGAGCAAGCAGAATGAGCGCCGCACGAGAGAGGAGGGAACTCCCTTTCAACCATTTGGAGAGACGGCGTTTTTTGGGGCCGGTGTCGGTAAAGAGATTGCTGAAAAGCACAATGCATCCGGCTGCAATCAGGGTGGAGCGTGTTTCCGAGAGGAGCAAAAACAGCAATATTGGCGTTGTAGCTGCAAGAATAGTGGGAAGGTGGTGGCAAAATCTGGGGACGGCGCAAAAGGCTACGAGAAGAAGCACGGACCAGCCCATCACTCCAGTTGATGGTCCGGACAGGCGTTCGGCAGAGCTGTGTATGAAAAACAGCGATGCAATTGATCCGAGGATTGCCGAGATCCAGATGGAACGGGCGCTTATTTTCATGAGAGAAGCACGAAACGCGCCACACCGTGCGATAAGAAGAGCGATGGCAATGGGAAGAAGAATGAATCGCGTGAAATAGAGACGAGTGCTTGTGACGTCTCCATTTAAAAAGCCCGAAAGCAGCCAAAGCAGGGAGAGCGAGAGGAGAATTTTCCAAGAGTGTCCGACTACTTGTTTCGCGAGAGAAAGGTTGGGTGAGGCTGCAAGCAAGGCAAAGAGAGCGGCAAGGCTTGTGCCGCCAATGCCTGGGAGGAACTCGGTTTCCCCGAAGAAGATCATCGCGACAATGAAGAGGGGGACAATGTAGAGGAGAAAGTGTGGAGAGGGGGCAAGGAGCAGGATGGCTAGACAAAGGAGCAGGGGCAAAACGATAGCGAGTTTGGGGGCAATGAGGAGGAGAAAGGCTGTGGTGATTGCCGCGACAAATGCTCCTACAGCGAAAAAAAGATCAAAGGATGAGGAGGGCAGCTGTTGGCTTTGTCGCGCAATCATGAGCGTCTCATTTTTTGCTGTCGAAAAATTTTCACGGCGAAAAGCAAGGAAAGAGCGTTTTTTGCAAGTCGCAGAAATGCAACTCCCCAGCTTCCGCCGGCGAAGGCAAGAACCGGCATTGCCAAGATCGTTCCTCCCATAATTGGGCATTTCATGCGTAGGATTGTTTTTGCGTCGACTCGGCTTTTGAAGTAAGACTCCAATACGCTGACGGGAAGAGCGATGCTTGCTGCTGCGACGAGAACAATCACAAGACCTGCTTCCGTTGTATTGTCTCCCTGAAAAACAATGTCGAAGATGGAAGGGAACAAGAGGGCAGCTGCTCCTGTGAGCAGGATGCCTGCACTGCTACTCCACCATGCCATCTGCCGGGCATTTTTGTAGGCTTGGGAAGTTTTTTGTGTTGCCCAGCGGGGAACAACCACACGAAAGACTGCTTCCCAGAGTCGGCGGACTACCTGAGTTCCAGTGCGGGCGAGCGCGTAATGCCCGAGAGCGTGTGGTCCTGCCAAGACCCCGAGCAGCACAACGTCAAGGCGACCCTCCAATGTTCCCAATATGCCGAGAAGTGAGAGGTCGCGTCCGAACTTGCTGAACTGCTGGGATGCCACTCCGTGGTCATCCAAGGAACGCAGCACAACCCAGTGTGCTCCTGTTGCGACGAGAAGCTGCGCTGCTGCTGCCATCACGCCGTTGCCTCCGGCGTGTACAACTGCCCAGATGGCGCTGACTGTGCCAACCGAGATAACCGCTTGGAGCCGGGCAAGCTTCCAGTGTTCTTCGCGCCCGATGAACACGCCTTGGACAAGCGTGGAGATGCTGTAGAAGGGAAAGATGCAACAGAGCATTGCCCACGACCCGAGTGGTATGTGAATATTTCCAGTGAGCGGGCTTGGGCCGAGGGCGAACAAAAGCAGGCCGGCAGGAAAAGCGCAGCGTTTGCGGCGCCGTATGGCATCGCGCAGAACTCCCGGTTCTCCTTGAGCTTGCGCGATCATCACCGCGTTGATGAGTCCTGGGAGAGTCAGTATATTCGTGAGTGCGATAAGGCCGAGCGCGAAATTGTAAGACCCATACCCTGTTGTTCCTAATGATCGTCCGAGTATGGCTGCGATGGAGAAGGTCGAAACGACAGAGAGAATGGGCAGCACAATGCTCGCGCTAAAAGCGCTTTTGTGGCGGTATACAGATCCTACCCAATCGAAAGAAAGACGGGGCAGGAGATTGGTCAGCAAGAGGAATATTCCTGACTACACAGTGGGATGTGGCCAGGAAAACATCCACTTCTTTGGCTGTGTGCTGCCTTGGGGTTTCCTGCCTGTTCCAGTGGCCTGTGCACGCGTGAAAGCGCGAGGAGGGAGCGCGACTGTTGTGGGACCCGTGTGGAAGAACAGCGATCTTTTGTGGTGGGTGTTCCCCCAAGGTGGCCTCTTGCTGTGGCATCAGGGAGCGGGGCAGGGAGGTGGAAGACAACGCGACTCACGCAGGGCTTCCACTGTTGCCGAGTGACGGTGTGCTGCTCATATTGTGCGGTTTGTCTGCCACGCTGAAGAGCATGTGGCCGAACCAGCTTGGCGGCAAGAGACGCGCGACACTCTCCACGAGGGCCTTGTCGGCAATGCGGGCGAAGTGGGTACGGCGGAAGCCGCGCAGCGGGAGCTTGCAGTCGTGTACCAGAAAACGGCGGAAACCAACCGGCATGCCAATGGGGCGCAGGGTCCGCACGTCGAACCCGGCAGTGGTGAGTTCCAGGGCAAGTTCCCGGCGGAAAAAACGGTACTGATAAAACTGGTACCGATAAAACTGGGAAGTTTCGTGCTGGTGCCAGGTTTTGAGGGAAGTTTTTGGGGGATGCCCAGTGCCGCGCAGGAGAAGCCGTATGTTCTGGAAGAGGACAGTGAAGAAGAGACGCCCCCCGGGACGGAGCACGCGGAGTGCCTCGCTCAAACATTTCCCGGTGCCTTTTTCGAAGTGCTCGTAGACTTCCCAGCGCACCACAATGTCGACACTGTCGTTTGCGATGGGGAGGTGTTCCACATCGGACGCGCACAGGGCTTGTGTTGCTTTGTCTTTTTTTTACCCTGTGGAGAGGACGCAAGGCGTGGTCAATGCTGACTGTTTTCCAACGAAAGTCGTTTTCTGAAAGGGCACCCCATACTGCGATACCGCATCCGGCATCAAGCGTTTTTGACCCGGTCGGAAAAGGGGCTGTGAACTCTCGGAGTATTTTGTAACGGGGGTTTTTTCTGTGGCGTGAGAAGTTGTAAGAAATGCCAGATGTGTAGTTGTTTTCCCAGAAAAAAATAGGGTTTTGGTTTTCTTTTTTTTCCAGTGTGACTCGAAAGTCTTTTTGCAATCTTCTCCTCGTCCCTTTGTGCGCTCCAGCGGGTTATGGAGGAATCTTCCCTTGTGTGGCGCGAAATGCGGAGCGAATGCTTGTTGCCGCGACTCTCCCAAACCCCTTGCAGGTCTGTAGGACGAAGGAGGTCAGCGTGCTGAGCGAGTAGTGACTTGGCTTGCAGAATGTGGTGGGAGCAGAGAGGGAAGCCGGTGCTACTGCGCGCGTGTGGAAGGGTGAAAGCTGCATATAACTTTGACGCGGGTTTTCCTATGGTTTGTGTCAGGTCTTTTTGCGAAAGACTGACGCAAAGGACTTTTGATGAGTTTGCAATGCCGTATAAATGCTTTTTCTCGGTAGAGTATCGGGTGTTTTCTTGTCAGTCTTTACTAGGAAGAAAGGTCTGGAAAAAGCTGTTTTTTGTCCCGGTAGAGTGAGGAGTATTTTTTATATTTTTGGTGATTTGTCATGGTTTTTTACCATATTTGTGTAGTATTTTCCTCTTTTTCTTCGGAGGAAATCCTCTCTTCCTTCTCGATCTTTTCTCTCTGTTTGTGCCTGGGAGTTCTGTCGTGTGTGGGAGTTCTGTCAGGTAGAGAGCGTGTGTTGAGTCCTATAGAGGACCGGGTTTTTTGTACTAGTTTTCTCTGCTAAGACTAGGGAGAAGTGTCCTTTTTGGGACGTGTGTACCGGGGTGTGATCGAGGTGTATCGCAGTGAATTTCTTTTGGGAGAGAAGCCGAATATTTTCTGCATTTTCCGAGGAGAGAGGCATTATTTTTTTACTCTTTTTTGTTCTTGACGGCGGATTGGCGAGTTTGGCAGATGTGCGAAAAGAAAATGAGTCGAGAGGCCTATTCTCTTTCGCCAAAAAGAAGCTACAAAAGGGAAGGGAAGTCCCAGGGGGAGTGACGGAAAGAACCTGGAAAACCTGTTGGGCGGGCGTGGCCGGAGAGGGGTCTCATGATTGGCCAGGCGACACATATTATCTCAGCGCTTTTTCGGCAAACTGTTCCCTATAGATCGCTGGCAGGAGAGAGGACCGATCGTCCTGTTTCTCAGCCTTACTCCGCAGAACTTCTTGGAGGAGCGCACGGGGTGACCGGAGAGGAAGTTTTGCCCTCTCGTGCATCTTCGGAAAGTCGTGCCTTTCATAGCGCTACCGCGCGCTTTTCGGGATCACGTACTGGTGGACTTGATGTGTTTGGGCGAGAGGCCGGATTGCAAGATGGGTTACGGCTTTGGCCTGACCGCCAAGACCGAGAAGTGATATCTGCGGGCAGTCTTCCCACGAAGGAAAGTATTGAGGCTGCTTTAGAGCAGATGTCCTTTGTGCGAGCAGAAGCAATGTTTCGGATTCCCCCCGAATTGCGGCGTCTCATGGAAGCGGAGATCCAGTCTCTCACGATGCGGATGCGCTTGGCGCGCCAAAGCGAGCCTGTCCGCCGGCAGAGAGAAGTGCAGGAAGCTGCCTATGTATATAGAAATCACAAGGGGAGGGACACGGCGTAACATATTTCTGCCACGTTGGACCTGCGAGACGTTTTTCTTGTGTCAAAGTCCCCGAAGGAGGGAGACGCCTTGTTTGCTGCGGAGAGAGTTTCCCGAGAAGAAAAAGGTCAACAAAAAAGTAGATAAGAAGGTGCCCGTATTTTCTTTCCAGAGGCACCGCGTGCTGTGGATGTTGCCCTCTGAGACACTTCCTGGTCTTGAATAAAGAATTTTCTAGAGACTTGTGTCATCTGCCTATTTTCTGATCTTGCGTCCTTTTTCTCCCTAAAAAAGAGTGTGAAGAGATTTTTTTTTGTTTCCTGAAAGTTTCCTGATTCCGCAGTTCGGACCTTATTTTTCTTTGTTCTATAGGGTTTTTTGACCTGATAGTTGGGAAGTGTCCGCTTGCTGAGTACACATCACCTATTGTTTTGCGGTAAAGTGTTGTCAACCACCCACACAATGAGTTTGCGTGTTTCCCACCCACACGCAGACTCACCCTGAGAGGCCCCGTCTCCACCGTGGGGCTTCTGCCTGGCTGCCCGGCCGCTTAGCGGCCGGGCAGTTTCTTTTTCTTTTTTTTTCTCCTGTTTTGATGGCAGTGCGGCGTCTTGTCGTGACGCAATGTATGGCTTCTCCTCAAGGGGTTTTCCTACGATTGTCTGTGAACAGAACATGGGTGATCCCGCTGTTCTGTCTTGAGGTGCTTCTCTGGTTATGCCGGCGGTATGCCGGCAGTTCTGGCGAAGTCCCTGAGACGCTGGAGAGAGAAGCCCGCGGTTTGCCTCCCCTGCGTCTGGTTTTCGTGTAACGAGCAACAAGGCACGGCCCAGAGTGAGAGCCTCCTGTGACAGGTCTCATGTGAGATGTTGTAGAGGCCAGGGCTGAGCCGGCATCCCGGAAGGTTGTGGCATGGTCGCCGATAGTGATGAGATCAAAGCCATTCGAGAGGCGATTGAAGCCCAGGCAGGCACCGAAGACATTGCTGCTTTGCCGATTCCCGCCTCCACGCGGGCTATCACCGTGCGGGCGGACGAACAAGAGATGTTCGAAGGTCTGCCCTCGCACGAGAAAGATCCGCGAAAATCTATCCACCTCGACGAGGTAGCGGTTCCCGAGCTTGGTCCAAATGAGGCCCTGATCGCGGTGATGGCATCGAGCATCAACTTCAATACTGTGTGGACCTCGATCTTCGAGCCCCTCCCCACTTTCGCGTTTCTCAAACGTCGCGGCAAGATGAGCGAACTGCACGCCCGCCATGACCTGCCCTATCACATCATGGGATCGGATGCCGCTGCTGTCGTTCTGCGCGTTGGTCCGGGTGTCACAAAATGGAAGCCCGGCGATCGTGTGCTCGTGCACTGCAATGATGTCGATTTGCAGGGACCCGAAGGGCACAATGACTCGATGCTCGATGCCCAGCAAGGCATCTGGGGTTTTGAGACAAACTTTGGTGGCCTTTCCGATATTTCTCTTGTGAAGGCAAACCAGCTCATGCCGAAACCTGAGCATCTCTCCTGGGAAGAAGCCGCGTCAGGCCCGCTTGTTTCTTCGACGGCCTACCGCATGCTTGTCGGGAAAAACGGGGCCAACATGAAGCAGGGCGACACTGTGCTCGTCTGGGGTGCTTCTGGTGGCCTTGGTGGCTATGCCGTGCAGTATGTGAAGAATGGCGGAGGCATTCCCGTTGGAGTTGTGTCATCTGAAAAACGGGCAGGGCTCGTGCAGGCGATGGGCTGCGAACGTGTGATAAACCGCAGCGAACTGCCTCCCTTCTGGTCTGACGAGCAGACGCAAGATCAGCGTGCCTGGCGGGCGCTGGGAAAAGCTATTCGTTCGCATACCGGTGGGGAAGACCCCGACATTGTGTATGAACACCCTGGCCGCTCTTCTTTCGGAGCAAGCGTTTTTGTTGCGAAACGAGGGGGCACCATCGTCACTTGTGCCTCGACGACCGGCTACAAACATGAATTTGACAACCGTTATCTTTGGATGAACCTGAAACGCATTATTGGCTCCCATTTCGCCAACTACCGCGAAGCCTGGGAAGCGAACCGTCTTACCCGCCTTGGCATGATCCATCCAATCATGTCGAGGAGTTTCCCTCTGGAACAGACGGGCGAGGCGGCATATCAAGTGCACAAAAATATGCACGAAGGCAAGATCGGCGTGCGTGTGCTCGCGCAGGAAGCAGGTCAAGGCATTCTCGACAAAGAGACTCGTGAAAAGCACATTGACGAGATCACCTTGTTCCAGCGTTTGACCTAAGAAATTTGGGGAACTCAACACACTGCAGAGATCGAGTTCCAGAAGCGAGGCAGGCAAGAAAAGCGCCGGTTTTCTTTTCCCGGCGTTTGCAGGAGGGCCATGAGCGAGGAGCAAGACAACACGGCACTTGTGTCGAAGCAGCGAACTTCCGCTGCCAAAATCGCTGACCTGGCGGAACGGCACGAGGCAGCCGAGCACGCAGGAAGTGCTGCTGCTGTTGAGAAACAGCACGCCAAAGGAAAAATGACCGCGCGGGAACGAATCCGTGTCTTCCTCGATGAAGATACGTTCGTGGAACTCGATGCGCTTGCCCGCCACCAAGCCACCGGTTTCGGCCTCGAAAAAAACCGCCCCTATGGGGACGCTGTCGTGACTGGCTGGGGAAAAGTTGATGGACGGACTGTCTTCGTTTTCGCCCAGAATTTCGCAGTATTCGGGGGAAGCCTGGGCGAAACCATGTCCAAGAAAATCTGCAAGATCATGGACATGGCCCTCCAGGTTGGGGCGCCTCTTGTCGGCATAAACGACTCTGGAGGTGCCCGCATCCAAGAAGGTGTTGTGAGCCTCGACGCATACGGAGAAATTTTCTATAAAAATGTGCAAAGTTCTGGAGTGATTCCCCAGATCTCTGTGATCATGGGCCCCTGTGCAGGAGGGGCCGTCTACTCCCCCGCAATGACCGACTTCATCTTTATGGTGAAGGGCACCTCCCACATGTTTATCACCGGTCCCGATGTCATCCTCTCTGTGACGGGCGAACAAGTCACACACGAAGAACTTGGGGGCGCAATGGCCCACGCCACCAAGTCAGGAGTCGCCCACTTTGCCTGCGACGACGAGGAAGCCTGCCTCGATGAAGTACGCTACCTGCTCTCTTTCTTGCCGTCGAACAACGCCGAAGACCCCCCTGCGCGTCTTAGCGCCGATGACCCGACGCGCGAAGTGCCAGAACTTGACACTTTTCTCCCAGAGCTTGCAACAGAGGCGTATGATGTGCGCCACCTGCTTGCGCTCATTCTCGATGACGGCGAATTCTTTGAACTGCAACCCTTCCACGCAGGAAACCTTGTCGTCGGTTTCGGCCATTTGAACGGGCATGCAGTGGGTATCGTCGCGAACCAGCCCCAGGTTCTCGCAGGATGCCTTGACATTGAAGCTTCCGAAAAGGGCGCCCGATTCGTGCGCACTTGCGACGCCTACAACATTCCACTCCTTACCCTGGTAGACGTCCCAGGTTTTTTGCCAGGTACCGACCAGGAACACGGCGGCATTATCCGTCACGGGGCAAAACTGCTCTACGCCTACTGCGAGGCGACAGTGCCACGCATGCAACTTGTGATACGCAAAAGCTATGGCGGCGCCTATGTGGTGATGGATTCCCGCTCAATCGGTTCCGATTACTCTGTCGCCTGGCCAACTGCAGAACTCGCCGTCATGGCCGGCAACGCGGCAGTAAACATTGTGAGCAAGCGCGAAATCTCCGAAGCACAAGACCCAGAAGCACGTCGCCAGGAACTGATCGACTGGTACACCGACGAATACTGCACGCCATATGTGGCAGCAGAGCGCGGTCTCATCGACGATGTGATCCGTCCTGCGACAACACGCAAAAGACTCTGCGCCGCACTCGACGTCCTCCTCACAAAAAGAGCGGAACGGATGCCACGTAAACACGGAAACATCCCACTGTGAGCGGTAACCCAGAGAGTCCCTCGAAAAACGGTACGGGCAACAGCAAGACACAATATGCCCATCCACGTATCGAAATTGTGGGAGGAGGCGAACCAACGTCCGAGGAGCTTGTCGCCGTCCTCATGGCCCTGCTCGCACAAGAGCAGGCAGAACAACCCGCACCAGCTCCGTCTGTAAGCGAATGGACACTCCGATCTCGCGCGCGTGTCCTCGGCAAAGACCGTTTTTTCCGCTTTTTCCCACCCGATTCCTCAGGGAAAAGCTGGCGCCGCTCCCTGTAAGAGACCCGGAAGTAAGAGGTCTGGGAACTTTTTAGCCCGCAAGCGCTTTGCGGTTGTCGAGGAGTTGTTGCCGGCGGCGCATCGTGTCGTCGGGGCCGTCGAGCCATTGCCGGCGGGCGGCAAGCTCGGTGGTTTCGCGGGTTTGGCCGGGGAGCCAGGCGCGGGCGATGTCCGCGAGGGTCCAGACGGAAGGGTGCGGTCGATTGCGTCCGGTCGTCCCACGAAAAAGGTTCACCGGAAGGCGGAAACGCAGGCTTTGCCATAGGCTTCTCCCCATCCGTGGGGGTCTTCCCCTCTAGCCTGTCCGACAGTGTTTTGTGCGGAAAACTTCACAAGCCCGGCATCATCGCACGTTTGGAAACATCTGGCATGACAGGCTGGTCGAAGAGAAGATATATCCGATTCGTCAGTTCTTCCAGGTCGAGCACCTCCAGGTCTCCAGCACCGTAAGTGTTTTTTCTGGCGATCTATTTGGGCTGCAGGCTGTGTGCCGAAAGGATAGAGTCGCGCATGATGGATGCTGCTTTCCCGCTTCTCTCCGCCAAGCTCGATTGTCTGCGTGCGCTGTTGCGTGCGGCGCGCCCTCTCATTGTGGCTTTTTCCGGGGGTGTCGATTCTTCTCTGCTGGCAGCAGTGGCTTATCAAGAGCTTGGGGATGACATGCTGTCGGTGACTGCGGTTTCTGCTTCTTTGCCGCAGGACGAATTGGCGGACGCTGAAAGGGTTGCTGGTCAGCTCGGTATGCCCTGGCAGACTGTGGTGACGCGTGAGGGGGACCGTCTGGAGTATGTGGCGAATGGGCCTGATCGTTGCTACCACTGTAGGACGGAGCTTTTTGCTGTGCTTTCTCCGCTTGCGCGGGAACGGGGTGCGTCTGTGGCTGTGGGCACTGTGGTCGATGACCTTGATGATTACCGACCAGGCGGAAAAGCAGCAGAAGAATGGGAAGTACTGACGCCTCTTTTGCAGGCTGGGCTGAGAAAAACTGAGGTACGGGAACTGGCGCGTGTTTTGGGGCTGGACGTGTGGGACAAACCGGCTGCTGCTTGTCTTGCGTCCCGTATTCCCTCAGGAACCCCGGTGACGCTGGGCGTTCTTTCTCAGGTTGAGCGGGCAGAGGCGGCGTTGCGCAAGCGTGGTTTTCGTGCATTGCGTGTGCGCCACTATGGGAAGCTTGCGCGCATTGAGGTACCGCTTGTTGACTTTTCTCGTCTGCTTGATTGTCGCGCGGATGTTGTGGCGTCTGTGCGTGGGGCCGGCTACCGCTACGTGACTCTTGATCTTGAGGGTTTGCGATCGGGAAATTTGAACCCGGTGGGTGATTCGACTGCTGGGTCTTTGCCACCTCTTCCGGCAGAGGCAGAGGCAGGAGCAGGATCAGGGTCGGAGGCAGGAGCAGGATCAGCCTCTACCGGCACGGAGGAAGGGTTTACAACAAATATTGCAGTAGAAGGGCAGTATTGTGGGGAACAGTTGAAGAGGGGAAGAGCAGATGAAGGGATTACCGGAGAGGGGTGATTGCAGAGGGGAGTATGGAACGAGAAAACAACAAGCCAGCGAAACGTCTCGCGTTGTACGCGGAGTAACGAAACGGAAAACGCCGTGAACAGGTCATTTCTTGAGGATCTACTGCAGAGAGTGGCTGCTGGAGACATCAGGCCAGAGGAAGCACTGCTTCCTCTTACTCGCTTGCCTTATACCGATATTGGTTTTGCGAGGCTTGATCACCACCGAGAAGTACGTCAGGGATTGCCTGAAGCGGTGTATGCCCCAGGAAAAACCACCAGTCAAATCATCAGGATTGTGGAGGAGATGCTGGAATCACCTGGTGGAGGTCCAGTGCTTGTCACGCGGGTTGAGCCTTCCCACGCGAAAGTGGTGTGCGAGAATGTGTCTGCGGCACGCTATGACGCGAGTGCTCGTTTGCTTGTGTGGCGCTCGGCTGCACCTCGCCAAGGCAAGGTGGGGCTGCTCACTGCGGGGACTGCGGATCTGCCTGTCGCACAGGAAGCAGCCGCGGTACTTGCAGCGTTGGGGTGGGCGCCTGTGCGTTTTCCCGATGTGGGAGTGGCTGGGCTGCACCGTTTGCTGCATGTGCAAGACCGTGTGTGTGAGATGGACGTCGTGATTGTGGTCGCGGGTATGGAGGGTGCGCTTGCCAGTCTCGTGGGAGGTATGGTGGCGAGTCCGGTGATTGCTGTGCCTACGAGTGTTGGCTATGGCTCTTCTTTTGCGGGAGTCACGGCTTTGCTCGCGATGACGGCCTCTTGTGCTCCTGGTGTGTCGGTCGTAGGTATTGACAATGGGTATGGTGCCGCCTGCGCTGCTGCCCGATATCTCAATATGAACTGGTATAGAAGTTTGGGTGCGTCTGGAGTCAGGCTGCCTGCGCAAGATGACGAAGAAACACAGCGAGGAGGTGAGTGTGTTGCGGGCACGCAAGGAGAACGCCTCGACGAGCAGACGTTGTAGAAGTGGCTGCTGCAACTTGTCATTGGGGAACATCACGGGGAGGATGCATGGCGGCGACTGCGCTTGTGGAGCTCGAAGGCCATATTGTTGATTCTTTGATGCTGGCGAAAGTTCTCGACATCATTTTGGACGTCGGGGCTGATTATGTTGTGGAAGAGTTCCGTTTGGGGAAAACCCAACAGGACATGAGCTTTGTTCGTGTGCAGGTGACTGCAAAAAATGACCATGCTCTCGATGCTCTTCTTGAAGAACTGCAGGTGCATGGGGTAAATCGTCTTGTTCTTGTGGAGACCGACGCGGTAACTCTCCCCGCGAGTCAGGATGGTGTGTTCCCCTCCGGTTTTTGTGTCACGACAAATTTGGTGACCGAGGTGCGGCTTGGTGGGGTATGGCGGAGCGTGTCGAATCCGGAAATGGACTGTGGGTTGCGCGTGGTTGGCGAGGGGGAAGGCCTCCGTGTTGACACGGTGCCAATGCATCGTGTCATGAAGGGGGAACAAATCGTCGTAGGGAACACCGGCGTGCGGGTTTCTTCTGTGATCTTGCCTGGTCGGGGTGGGCATTTTGCCTTCATGAATTCGGAGGTGTCGCCGGAGAAGCCCAAAGGACTCCTGGTGCGACGAGTGGCGGAACGTATCCGTTTCGCGCGCGAAAACGGCCAGAAAATACTCGTGGTGGCGGGGCCTTCAGTCGTGCATACCGGTGCTGCGCCAGAGCTTGCCCGTCTTGTTGGAGAAGGTTGGGTAGACGTGCTTTTTGCCGGAAATGGGTTTGCCACCCATGACATGGAGGCGAACGTGATGGGGACTTCCCTCGGCGTGTCGGTCATGCAAGGCACTCCGATCGAGGGTGGTCACAGTAATCATTTGCGTGTCATCAATGAGATTCGCCGGTGTGGTTCCATCATGGCTGCCGTCGAAAACGGTTATGTGAATGGTGGTGTGATGTATGAGTGTGTGCAGAAAGCTGTTCCTTTTGTTTTGGCTGGATCGATTCGGGATGATGGTCCGCTTCCCGATGTGGTGACAGATATGCCAGAAGCCGTTGACAGGATGCGCGGGCATCTTGAGGGTGTCGGAGTTGCTCTCATGCTGGCGTCTACCTTGCATGCCATCGCAACAGGCAATCTTCTGCCTGTTTGGGTCGAAACCTATTGTGTCGACATCAATCAGTCAGTGGTTACCAAATTGTCTGACCGGGGCAGTCATCAGGCACTCGGGATTGTGACTGACGTGGGCTTGTTTGTGCGAGAACTTGCCGCGTGTTTGTGTTGACCACCTGTGACGACGGGGCATCTTGTCGTGTGGGGAAACCGCAAACCGCAATGAGAGGTCGGGGCTTGTCTGTACGCCCTTTCTCTGCGGGAAAGAGAGCCAGGTGAAGTCTTTATGCTGGATTGGGGCTACAAATACTTGATGTGTCCGCCGCAGCACTTTGGGGTGCTTTACGAGATTAACCCTTGGATGCACCATGAAGTTCAGGTGGATACGGAGAAGGCGCAAGCTCAGTGGCAGTTTCTTGTCGATACCTTGCAAGCAGCAGGCGCAAGCATTGTGCTGCAGGAACCCGCGCCAGGATGGCCCGATCTGGTATTTACGGCAAATGCCGGCATTGTGAGCGGTGACCTCTTTGTGGCGAGCCGCTTCCGCCACCCTGAACGGCAGGGCGAAACCCCGCTCGACATCGCCTGGTTTCGTGCACATGGCTACCGGATCGAGATGCTTCCCGAGGATATTGGGCATGAGGGCGCAGGGGACGCCCTCCCCTTTGGCGATGTTTTATTGTCCGGGTACCGTTTCCGTTCGGATATGCAGGCCCACACGGCTATCTCGCATCTTGTGAAAACAGCAGTTCGTCCCATCGAACTGGTTGATGACCGTCTTTATCATCTTGATCTCAGCTTCTGCCCGCTCGACGAACGGCGCGCAATCATGGCGCCGCTCGCGTGGGATGTGTATGGCTGCAAGGTGATGGAACAGCTTGTTCCTGAACCTCTTGTACTCGAGGCGTACGAAGCGCTCACCTTTTGCGCGAATTCTGTAGTGGTGGGAAAGCTCGTCGTGATGCCCTCTTGCCCGCCGCGGGTCGGACGCCGACTGGAATCCTGGGGATTTAGCGTGGTGGTGTGCCCTGTCGACGAATTTTTAAAGGCAGGGGGCGGATGTCGTTGTCTCACGCTCGCGCTTGACGTCACTCTTGGCAGGAAAGCCCCGGAAAAAGAAAACGTCAGCACGGACAGTGACCTCTCCACAGGTGAGGGCGAGGTCTCGCTCATCCAAGGGGAAAGTGATGGTTGAAGTCTCCGAAGTCTCGGAGGTCTCGCGGGTTCAAGAGGTCCAAAGGGCAAAAGTAGAGGGCCGCGTGGGCATGGTGGGTTTGCGGGTATTTGTCGAGTGTGAGGTTCTGGGATTGGGTTGGGGAGAGGGTGTTCCGGGGGGAGAGATCAGGCGGTCTTGTGTTTTGTCTGTGGCCCGGTCTGTTCAGTGGTGTCATGGCTCGCGTGTCGGTTCAGTGGGCAACCGGCTGTGAGGTTTGTTGTGGGTTTTGCTGCGGCGCAGCTGCTGTGGAGGGGACTGTCTCTGTTGGGTTGCCGGGGTTTTGTGGGTGAGGAGAGGACAAAGCTGTATCGGGTGTGGCGGGACTGTGCTCGGGGACTTGTACACCAGGGCTGCGTCTGAAGAATCCAATGATGACCCCGATCAGCAGGCCGAGTTCCACTCCGAGGAAGAGCGTTGTAAAGAGAGTAATCAGCGCGGTCGCGAAGTCTTTGGAATCAATTTTTGCGATATGGCGCAGTTCTTTTATATCGACGAGTTTGCTGACTGACACGATCACAATGGCGCTCAGGGCTGCGTTTGGCAGCGGGGCGAGCAGAGAGGTGAAGAAGAGTAGGACAGCGGTGACAACCGCGGCGCTCACAAGAGAAGAGCCGAGGGTGCGCGCACCTGCGTCATCGGTGACGGCGCTGCGGGCGAACCCGCCGGAGACGGGAAAACCGCCGACAATGCCGGAGACAAGGTTGGCAGCACCGAGGCCTGTGAGTTCCTGAGTCTGGTGCACTTGGTAGCCGTGACGTCGTGCAAAGACGTTGGAGATGGCGCTGGATTCCATGAAGCTGATCAGGGTGATGATGATGGCAGAAGGCAGCAGGTCGGCCATGAGCCCGGTGTGAAAAGTCGGGAGGGAGAAGGAAGGAAACCCCTCAGGCATGTTTCCGACAGTGCGTACTCCTTGTTCTTCAAGTTTGGCTACTCCGATGAGTGCCGCGCTTGCGGCAGTCACAATAAGCGCGCCCGGCAGGTGTGGCGCGCGTTTTTTCAGGAGGATGAGGCCGGCGATCGCCAGGACGCCTATGAGAAATGTGAGAAAGTGCATTTCAGATAGGTGACGAATCAGCTCTCCTCCCATGTCGAGCAGGCGGCTTTTGCGGGCTGTCCTGATGCCGAGAAGATGGGACGTCTGGCTCAGCCCAGTGATAATCGCGGCTCCTGCAACGAATCCCACGAGGACGGAATGGGAGAGAAAGCGAGTCAGGAAGTCGAGTCGACCGATTGCCATGAGAATGTGGAAGGCACCGATCATCAGTGCGAGCAGGGCTGCCGCTTCGGCGTAGGAGGACTCTCCTTCTTGTGCGACTGTGCCGACGGCAGAGGCGGTGAGAAGGGACATGATCGCGACTGGTCCGACGGCAAGCTGGCGGGAGCTGCCGAAAAGGGCATATGCCAGCGCGGGGAGGATGCTCGCGTAAAGCCCTGTTTCGGGGGGGAGGCCGGCAAGCAGCGCGTAGGCCATCGCCTGAGGGGCGAGCATTGAGCCCACGGTGAAGCCGGCGATGACGTCGTGTCGGAAGTCTTTGCGTTGATAGGTGAAGGCCCATTGCGCAATCCGGGGACGATAGCCCTTTTTTTCCACGCGTCTTCTCCCCTTTGCCGTCACCGTATAATAGCCGGTTATCCTAATGTACGTACATTATAGCGGAGGTAAAGAAGGAACAACTGCGACAAATATCTGTGGCAATACTTTCCCCGGTTTCGCGCTATCCCCTGCGCCCTATCGGCAGCCCACAACAAAAGACGACCTGCTGAGGCAAGTCTTGTCCGGGGATTTTGCAGGAGGATCCCGTTTGGGGATCTTGCGCTTTTCTCGGGAAGCTTTCTCGAGAAACAACGGCGCGTGTTTTTTGCAGGCGTGTGCCGGAGTTGTTCCTCTCTACTCTGCAAAGATTGCGCGGCTCTTCGGGATGGGCAGGACGTTGCGGGAAGGAGGTTGGCAGGCGCGGTGAAGCCGGAATCAGGAGGAAGGAAGCATGCGTAAATGAGAAGTACTGTTTGGCGACCAGTGTGTAATGACGTGGTACTGATCACCGCGGATGAGGCTTGTTCGCCATTCCAGTGGTGTCCCGTTTACACAACCGAGGCGCTCGATCGAGAAGGCAGCAGTGTTCGGCGAAGTATGCAGGGCAGCATGCTCTTTTTTGGTGGGGATCACCGGGGTGATGCGTTCCCATCCGCTGTTGGGAACAATATTGCAGCGGGCCTCGAGTTCGCGATACAGAGAAGTATGTGACCAATCGGTGTCGAGCAGAGGCCGGGCGATCTCTGCGGGGAGCCAGACGTGATCGAGCGCGAGCGGCTCGTTGCCGGCAAAACGCACCCGTGCCAGATGGAAGAACTTGCTGTCTTCGCTGCGGCCAAGTTGGGCGGCTGCCTCGGCGTTTTGCACGATCCCGCTGTCGGTCACTTGACTGTGCTGCGTCACGCCCTGGGCTTCGATGGAGGCAAAGAGGCTGTACAACGTGCCGAGGGGTTGCTCAAAGGAGGGCTTGTTGATTACTGTGCCGCGTCCTCTCTCGCGGTGTACAAGGCCTTCTGTATGAAGACGACGGACAGCTTCGCGTGCCGTGTGGCGACTGATGTCATAGGTTTCTGTGAGTTCTTTGTCAGTGGGGAACCGGTTTGTGATTTCTCCCGCTTGAATTCGGCGCCGCAAGTCTGCTTCGAGTTGTGCCCATAAAGGCAAAGGACTCTCCCGGTTGAGTTCTCTGGCCCCCAATTCCATTTTTTCTACTTTCGTGTGCTCGGGCATCTCTTGCAGCTATGTTGCGTACTCTCTGGTTTGATGTCTGTTTTTGGGATGCCTGTGGGTGGTGCGTATTGTGTTGAGATGCCCTGTGTTCTCCTGAAATTGTGTGGGAGATTTTGTGAGGGCTGAGGCGAAGGTGATTGTCGGAAGTGGTCGCCAAAACTGAGTATGTGTGTGATTTTTTTGTGTGTGTTGGCGGTAGCCCCCATGTCAGTGGGGTATGTCATCTGGTAAAACGGCACATGACCCAACGATAGATCAGGAACCGGTAGGTCATCGAATCTCTGGATGTACGGTTTTCCGTACTTCTTTACAAGAAGATCGTACAGCTTGGGTAAGCGCAGAGGAGAGGGAGTTACGAGGGAGTTACGAGGGAGTCAAAGACGCAGTGGCGTGCGACTTCTTCAGAACAGAGGCAGTAGACTCTATGTTTAGCGTCACTTGTAAATATCGGGTGTTGCTTTATCACGCGCCATGTGAAAGGGACCTGTATGACCGCGACAGAATTTGAGCAAGCTCGCGCGGAATTTGGGGAGCCACTTCATACACGTGACTACCATGTCGAGATTTATCGTGCCGGCGACAATGTCATGCGGCTTGTGGGTTCGTTGCGCGACCTGAACATGCAGGGTTTCTTCTCGGAAGACGATGGCCCAATTGAAATGCACAATATGGTCGTGGTTATGGACGTGGAAATGCCGAGTCTTCTCATTCTGGACTGCCGTTCCCAGATGTACATGCATCCCCAGGATGAGTGCCCCGAGATTTTGCAGACGTACCAACAGATTATTGGTCTTTCCATTGCCCGCGGGTTCACAAAAGAAGTAAAAGCACGCCTTGGTGGACCGCGCGGGTGCGCGCACGTCACAATGCTCATTCAGGCAATGGCTCCCGTGGTATGGCAGGCAATGCATTCCTTTTTTCCGCGGCCGGAAGGCGGTTCGAGTTGGATGCTCCAGGAAAACAACACTGAAGGTGGGAACCCCAAAGGGGTTATGGACGAAATGTCGTTGAACATGAACCGTGGAATGTGCCATGTGTTTGCTGAGGGAGGTCCAATGGAGCGCAGAATTGAAGCCGGTACCTCGCAGCTTCCCCGTTGGATTCGGCATCGTGTTGCACAGAGCGAAGCCGGCAACCTCGCAGCTGCCAACGCAGAGTTCGGTCATGAAAACGGGGAAGAAGCGAAAAAAGAAGAGAACGCCTAACCGCGAGTCGTACTTGCGAAACGTTCGTGTTTTGCCTCGTTCGCTTCGTGTTTTTTTTGATGCGCCGTCTCTTCTTTGATGCACCGTCTCTTCAGTGTTGTATTGGGGTTGCATCGGACTTGGACCGGAGTTGCACCGGGCCATGGGGCAGACGGACAAGGGCACACTTTGGTCCAAGCAGCGTCTCTGTAACGCAAGCGACGCGCCGTTTGATAAGGTTTGATGGGTTTGGGACAGCGTTGGGGCAGCTCGATTGGGCTTTGTGCACGCGGTCGAGGCAGGCATTTGAGCAATATGACAAGGCGACGCAGGAAGACACAGGGAAGAGAAGGGTCGGGCAGGCCCACAAAAGAAAACAACAAGGAGAGGTGAAAGGCAAAACCCTCTCTCGTTTTCATCTATTTTGTTGTGAGACACCTGTTGAGGACGTCCACTCGGGGAACTCTCACAAGAGCAAAGCCGACGCATTACTCCCTTTGGAAGGCTTGGGAGGCTGTCCTTTTGCGAGAACACAGGCAGCACACAATGAGACGGCAACAACACGCCAACGACATGACAACATGATAACGAGACGACACCACAACGGGAAAACGACGGTATACGGCCAGAATCCGGCGACATACAACCAGGACACGATGACAATATAAGCCAGAAGCGAACAACAAGCCGACGAGAACACGACAGGCACGCGAAAATAACCCGGCCGGCACGAAATTGTTTCGCCCTTACCTGGAGAAACCAGGAATAATTTGTGTTGGCCTCCTGCGTATAAATTTTGGGAGATTTCTGTGAATTCCGCCGAGCTGCAGCCATCGCTCAGCGACATTGCCACCCGCATACGGATCTCTGCTGTGCGCGCCACGACAAAGGCGGGCAGCGGTCACCCCACGACTGCCTGCTCTGCTGCTGATCTCGTGGCGGCGCTGTTTTTTACGGAGATGCGGCTCGACTTGGAGAACTGCGAAAATCCGGCGGTTGACCGTTTCCTCCTCTCAAAAGGACACGCTGCCCCCCTTTTGTATGGGGTATGGGAACAACTTGGGGTTGTGTCTCCCTCCTGGGTCGACGAGCTGCGAGAGATTACTTCTGACTTTGAAGGGCACCCCACGCCCCGCTTGCCCTTTGTTGACGTCGCGACCGGTTCGCTTGGGCAGGGACTCTCGATTGGTCTCGGGATGGCCCTTGCCATGCAAGCCGACGCTCACGGAGCCCGGGCTTTTGTGCTGTGTGGTGACGGCGAGATTGCCGAGGGGGCTGTGTGGGAGGCGGTCGAGCTTGCCGGGTATCGCAAGCTTGGCAACCTTTGCACGCTTATCGACTGTAACCAGCTTGGCCAGTCCGGTGAAGCGATGTATGGCGCAGACCCCACGCCGCTTGCTGCTGCCTACGCTGCGCTTGGCTGGCATACCCTTGTGATCGATGGGCATGACTTCACGCAGATTCTCGACGCCTTTGCTGCTGTGCGCAAAGAAACTGCACGTCCAAGTGCTATTTTTGCCCGCACTTTAAAAGGCAAGGGCCTTGGTGAGGCGGAGAGGGCAAGCGGCTGGCACGGGAAGCCTCTCTCTGTCGCACAAGCAGCGGAGGCTGTTGCCACGTTGGAAAGTCTGCTGACTGGCGCGCCTGAACTGCATCCCCGGCAGGCGGCTGCGGTCACTGCTCCGGCTCGCCCCTCGGTCAAGCTTGACAATATTGTGTATGCCCCAGACGCAAAAGTTGCGACACGTGCTGCCTTTGGAGATGCTCTTTTGGCTCTTGGCGAGAGCGAGCCGCTCATTGTGGCAATCGACGGCGACACACAAAACTCTACGTATACCGAAAAGTTTCATCGGGCCTATCCTGACCGTTACATTCAGGCTTATATTGCCGAGCAAAACATGGTGGGCATCGCAACTGGCCAGGCCGTCATGGGAAGAATCCCGTTTGCCGCAACGTTTGCCGCTTTCTTCGCACGTGCCTATGACCAGATCCGGATGGGTGCTATTTCTCGCGTGGGTGTGAACTTGTGTGGGAGCCATGCCGGTGTTTCCATCGGTGCCGACGGCCCTAGCCAGATGGGTTTGGAAGACCTTGCCATGATGCGGGCCGTACCGAATTGCACCGTGCTCTACCCAAGTGATGCCGTGTCAACGCAGCGGGCGACCGAGCTGGCAGCAAACCATGCAGGCATGGTTTACATTCGTACCACCCGCCCTGCCACTCCTGTCCTGTATTCCTCTGACGACGAGTTCGAGATTGGTCGCTGTCGTGTGCTGCGCAGCTCGAACGAGGACCAAGTGAGCATTGTTGCAGGTGGCATCACCTTGTTTGAAGCCCTGCAAGCCGCAGACGCCCTGTTGGAGACGGGCATTGCCGTGCGGATTGTCGACATCTTCTCTGTGAAACCTGTTGACACAGAAACCCTACGCCGCTGTGCTGCCGACACGGGCGGCAAAGTTCTCACTGTAGAAGACCACTATCCCGAGGGTGGGATCGGCGACGCTGTCGCCGCTGCACTCGCCCCTGTGGGCGTTGCCGTCCGCAGGCTTGCGGTGCAGGGCCTGCCCCGCAGCGGATCTGCGACCGATCTGCTTGAGGTTTCCGGTATCAGCGCCCACCATATTGAAATGGCAGTGCGGGAATATCTGGCTTAAGGTGAAAACCGATCTCTTTTTCTGTCTGCTGCGGACTTCTCTTGTCTACCCATGTCTGTCCATGTCTACCCATGTCTACCCATGTTTACCCATGTCTGCTCATAGGATGTACGTAGAGAAGCCCAGCCGGCACTATTGCGGGAAAAGCGAGAGCCAAAAGAGATGGGGAAATCTTGGGGAAGGCCCCCAACGCGACCTGGAAGCAATGCCTGTAAGCGAGACCTGTAAGCAAGACCTATCAAGACCTATCAAGACCTATAAGGAAGGTATGAAAATTGTCAAAGAGACATCATGCCACAGGCGATATGGAGCAGCTCCTTCACGTTGCCACCCAAGCAGTCACGACAGCGTCCGTGTCTACCCTGCCGGTTATTGTGGGGGTTCTCCCTCACCTTGGGCACGAGACGCCCACTCGCACTCCCGCAAGGACGCGCTTTGGCTTCTTCCCCGGTACTTTTAACCCGCTGACTGTGGCGCATCTTGCCCTGGCTGATGCAGCAATCTCTTCTGGCTGCGATCAGGTCTTTTTTTGTCTTCCCCTGGTTTCTGTTGACAAAGAAGACATTGATGATGTTGTTGCGCGTCTCGCTCAAACGGCCCGTTTTCTGGCTGGGTATGCCCACCTTACTGCGGCAGTCATGAATGTCGGTCTCTATGTGAATATCGCAGAAGCCGCCAGGCGCTTTCTTCCTGGTGCCCGGCCAGTGCTGCTGTGTGGGGCCGACAAAATTGAGCAGATCTTCGACCAGGCTTATTATGCAGATCCCCTCGAACAAGTGCTTTCCTCCCTGTTCGCAAAAGCCGACATTTGGGCTTCTCCCCGCTCTGGCTCAATTCTCCCCGAACACCCCAATGTGCGTGAGCTCTCGCTTGATCCTGCTTTTTTGAAGGTTTCCTCCTCCGAAGTGCGCGATCGCCTTGCTGCCGGCCTTTCAGTTGACCACCTGGTGCCTTGACGCCTTCGCCATGCTTTTTCAGTTTTTTTGCCGGCATCTTGCAGCCAAACCGGATTTGTGTTGCCTCCCCTGCTTCCCCTGCCTGTGCGCACTTGGGTAATTTGCAAGGCGCATGACACGTGAGAAAAAAGAAACCTTGACGCTGGGACGCTGACCAGAGCGAAAAATACTTGATAAAGCACACATTCCTGAGAGTTTTCCTGGGGAGATGAGGGAGCGATGCACTCTTTTTTTCACGTCCAAGTACATTTTGGGAATGGAATATGAGCCCCCTCCGTCTTCGCTTCCTCTCCTGCGTGTGCGAGTTCTCGACATCGCCACTCTGATCGCAGGCCCTATGTGCGCGCGGCTGCTCGCTGATTTTGGAGCAGATGTCATCAAGGTTGAACGTCCCGGGATGGGTGATCCATTGCGGGCATTTCAGTTCCAAAAAGACGACGTGAGTCTTTGGTGGAAAACCGTTTCTCGCAACAAGCGCCCCATAACGCTCGACCTGAAGGCTGAAAAAGGAAAAGAAATCCTGCTTCAGCTGGTAGAACAAACAGACGTCCTGGTCGAGAACTTTCGGCCTGGCACCATTGAACGCCTGGGTCTCGGCCCTGACGTGTTATACAGCCGTAACCCCGGCCTGATCTTGTTGCGCAATACTGCCTTTGGACAAGACGGCCCCTACTCCGACCAGCCCGGCTTCGGAACCCTGGCAGAAGCCCTGAGCGGCTACGCGCAAATCTCCGGCCACCCCGACCGGCCGCCCCTCTTGCCGCCCATTGCCCTCTGCGATGAGCTTTCTGGGATTGTGGGTGCTTTCGCTGTCATGACGGCCCTTTATCATCGTGACGTGAACGGCGCCCAGGGACAAATCATCGACCTTGCCTTGTACGAGTCGCTTTTCTCCGTCCTCGGCCCACTCCCCACCGTGTGGCAACAAAACAGGGAAATGCAAGAACGTTCCGGGAGCCGCATCCCATTCACGTCTCCCCGCAACGCCTACGAAACGAGCGACGGCAAATACGTCGCCTTGTCGGGGTCGAGCCCCACCGTGGCCGCCCGCATCTTTGCCGCGATTGATCGCCCCGACCTGAACGACGACCCCCGTTTTGCAACAAACGAGGGACGCTGCCGGCATGCGGACGAAGTCGACTCCGCCATCGTCGCCTGGATCAGCCAACACACCTTGGCCGAAACCCTGGCCCGCTTCCATGAACACGAAGCCGCAATCGCTCCAATACATGACATGGAGGGCATCTTCTCCGACCCCCACTACCGAGCTCGCCACACAATTGTGCACGTGCCCGACGAAGAACTCGGCGACATCGCCATGCAAAACGTGTTCCCCCGCTTTTCGGCCACCCCCGGCAAAATCCGCCATGCCGGCCTCCCCATGGGCGCCGCCACCAGGGAAGTCCTGCAAGAACTCGGCTACAACGACGACCAAATCGACGAATTCACAGAAAAAGGCGTGACCTGACGGAATACAGTGTCGGGTCGGGTGAGGCGGTGGTGTCGTGTCGGGTCGGGCGAGGCCGGGCGAGGTGCGTAATGTGTTGTATGGAACGGAGGGGAGAGGTGGAACACTAAAATGCCAGGCGGCAAACCAAGCGAGGGCCACCCAATACGCATACACTGGTAGCTATTTTAGGAAGCGAGTCGAGGCAGATAAATCCCGATAAATCGCGTGAAATACGCGAAAAATCTTACCAAACAGGCAGCGGGAAGTAGGGCGGGCAAGATCCCGAAAGAAAAGGCAAACATGCAGGTTGCAATAGTCGGAAGAGATGGTCTCGTGGCACGTTCTCTCGCTCGGCGCCTCCTTGCCCAGGGCACCGACGTCGTGTACCTCGACCCCAAAACAGACCTGTTTCCCCTTGCCGACCTCGACGCTGCCCTGCCTTGCGCCCCGCGTGATACTTCGCCTTCTGCTCCGCGTGTCCTGACGGACGCCCCGCCTTGCGCTCCGTCCTCACCACACGAAGCTGAGGACGTGCCTTTACTGCCTTGTCTTGCCCCTGGCACCGGATACCGAGGCACGTGTGACGGCGGCTTCCAAACTATTGTTTACCTGGCCCCTTCTCTCGATGGCGAGCGTGTCTCCCCTGCCGCCTGGAGAGAAGAAATGCGTGGCCTTGAAACCCTGCTCCTTTTTATCGCAGCAGCCCGTATCCCCAAACTGATCTTTTTGTCGAGCGCCCTTGTCTATGGTGCCCACCCGGACCAGTCTTCCACACTCCTCACCGAGGACACTCCCGTGCGGCCCAATCTCGAAATGGCCCCGGCAGAGCGCTGCGCCGAAGCAGAAGCCCGCCTTTGCCGCTGGCAGGACACCGCCCCGGACGTGCAAGTGACCCTGGTGCGTCCCGCAGCGATTCTGGGCGCCGGCCTGCAAAATTCCGCAACCCGCGTCCTGATCTCCCCCTTCCGTTGGGGTGTCTCAAATTACGCGCCGGCCATGCAGTTTGTGCATATTGCCGATCTGGTCAGCGCCCTCGCGCACTTTCTGGAAAATGACTGCCCCGGCGTGTTCAACGTGTGCGCCGACGGCGCACTCTCCCGTGATGAGCTACTCACCCTGACCGGGCAGCGGCTTCTTTCGCTCCCCGCCTCCTGCAGCTTCCCCCTTGCCGACCTCGCCGATCTTCTCACCCGCCCGCATCGCCGCGGTGAGGCTGCTGCAATCTGGCTCGCCATCTTCCCTCTCCTCCTGAGCAACGCCAAAGCCAAAGCCACCGGCTGGTCCCCCCGCCACACCAACGCCAGCGCTGTCACCGCAGCCCTTGCCACCATCAGTACCCGCCCTTCTCCCCGTTTCCCTACCCCCTTGCGCACCCAGTGGCCTGTTCCACCTGCTGCTTCGTCGCCTGTCGACCCTGCCGATCCTGCTGGGCCCACTCTGCCCACCGGACTTCCCGGGCAGGCAAGGCCTCTCGCCCCACTGCCCACTCCCGCAAAAAAACGCCTACGACGCGTCTCCTCTTTCTTGTTTGTATCCTCGATTTTCCTCGCTTTGTCCTTCCTCCTTTCTCGCCGTGGCAGTCCCGCTTTCTTGCGGCACTTCCCTGGCTCCCGCTCACCTCGCTAATTCCTCCACCCTGCCCGTACCGAAGCTGCGAACTGCTCGCGAAACCGGGGCAACTTCAGCTGTGCGAAAACCCGAAAACGCGATATGCCTGAAAAGGCTTGGAAAAATCTGTTTCAGTTGGTTCTGGAGTTGTACGTAACTATTGCGGGCTCTTGGGATCGAGGAGCGTGTGTTTGGGCTGGAGGATCACCGGGTTGCGGGCACGCTTGTGAATCTCGGGGTCGTGGAGGGGGAGCGGGGTGATTGGGATGCTGCGATTGTGTTTTTGGAGCGGGCTCTTGGGATCGAGGAGCATGTGTTTGGGCTGGAGGATCACCGTACGCAGCTAGTTCGCGCGGTCTTGGATGAGCTGGGGGAAGTGCAAGGGGGTTCTTCCCGGCCTGCAAGGGGTCGGGGTGGTTTGTTGGGTCGGTTGTTGGGTCGGTTGTGGGCGCGTGGACGGGCGCGGTGGGGCCGGAAGAGATGAGCTGGGCCGGGGAAAAAGCAGAGCTTTTTCCCCGTATACTTTTTTCCCGTGTTTTAGCGGCTGTAGTCGTAGAAGCCTTTGCCGGATTTGCGGCCGAAGTCGCCGGCGGCGACCATGCGTTTGAGGAGGGGTTGGGCGAGCATGCTGGAGTCGCCGTATTCGGCGTGTAGGGCTTCGAGGATGGCGAGGGAGGTGTCGAGGCCGACGAGGTCGAGTAGGGCGAGGGGGCCCATTGGGAAGCCGCAGCCGTCTTTCATGGCGGCGTCGATGTCGTCGCGGTTTGCGATGCCGAGCTCGAGGTGACGCACGGCGCCGTTCAAGTAGGGGAAGAGGAGGGCGTTCACGATGAAGCCTGCCCGGTCCTTGACTTGGACAGGGTTTTTGCCGCAGCTACCGGCGAAGGCGGTGGCGCGGGCGGTGACGTCAGGGTCGGTGGTGAGGGCTTCTACGATTTCGACGAGGGCCATGACGGGGGCCGGGTTGAAGAAGTGTACGCCGACCACATGGTCGGGGCGGCCTGTTGCCATGGCGATTTCGGTGACTGACAAGGTGGAGGTGTTGGTGGCGAGGATCGCGCCTTTTTTGCAGACGCTGTCGAGCTCGTTGAAGAACTCTTTTTTTATGGCGAGGTCTTCGACGACCGACTCGAGCACAAGGTCGCAGTCTGCGAGGTCGTGCATTGCGGCGGTGACGCGCACGCGGTCGAGGGCTTTGGAGGCAGCGGCTTCCTCGATTCTTCCCTTGCCGACAAGTTTGGTGAGGGATTTTTCGAGCATGGCCTTGCAGCCTTCGGCGCTCGCCATGTTGCGGCTGCGCAGGATGACGTCGAAGCCACTTACTGCCGCTACTTGTACGATGCCTGACCCCATTTGCCCAGAGCCGAGCACGCCAACGGACTGGATTTCTGACATTTTGCCTACCCCTTGTCCTCGTCTTTTGAGAGTTCTCCAGTGAGATCTCTTGTGAGGTGAGCGCCGAGTGCAACTGCAGCGAGTTTCGTCGAAACGCGCGCCTTTCAACAAGTTGCCGTTTCTTTACAAGTTTCTACGAAAGGTATTTTTACTTTAGGTGTTTATTGTGGGCAATCTGGTTTTTGTGGTGATAAAGGGTGTTATGGGAAGGTGTTGGAGCAGGGTATTCAGGTGACCGTTGGCCAGGCGATTGCGCAATAATTCTTGGCCGTTTGTCTTTTTGCTGTTCGTCCCTTTCCTGTGGGTCCCTTTCTCGTAGGGCTCTTCCCTTGAGTCCCTTGTGGGTCACCTCTCCTGTTTTGTGTCGTGTGTGTTCCACTGGCTTTGGTTGTTTATCGGCTGTTTATCGGTCGCCTGTGGACTTGGCGGCCTTGTCGGTTGCCTCGTCAGCTTCGGGTGTTGGCGCAGGGGGTTGTGTGGGCTCTTCTCTTGGGGTGCCGTCAGGGTTGAAAGCGAAAATGCGTACACTCTCGATTGTGACAGGGGAGAGAGGGTAGCTTGGCTCGGCTGCATAGGCAGTGGCGTGGCCGACAGGAACGTTTGCGATCGCCTGTAGGGTGTCTTCTCCTTCGAGGAGCTGCCCAAAAAGTGAGTACTGGGGGGGAAGCTGCGTGCCATTGGCGCCGGTCACAATAAAGAACTGGCTGCCGTTTGTGGAGGGGTCACCGCCGTTGTTTGCCATCGCAAGGCTTCCGATCTTGTAGGCCTGCACGTCCTCTGGTTTGGCCCCGGCTTCAATTTCGGCTGCGGCTGCAGGGGTCGATCCGTCATATCGGTAGCCAGGGCCGCCGCTTCCCGCGGTGAATGGGTCGTTGCCGAGAGGGTCACCTCCCTGAATCACAAAATCCTTGAGGATCCGGTGGAAGGTGAGGTCATCGTAGAAGTTCTCTTGCGCCAGGTAGACAAAGTTGTTGACGTCGGGTTCGCCCTGTTTCCGATCGAGCGCGAAGCGCATTGTTCCCTCTGAGGTGAGAATTTCTGCCTGATATGACACTCCTGGGATGAGTATCATGTCGGGTTTTGGCAGCATGATCTGCGCGAACTCTTCTGTTTCAGAAGTTGTGCTTGATGGAAGATTGTGGTCAGGGTCATCGTTGTCAGTGAAGGCGCTGATGAGTGTGGCAATGCCGAAAGACCCGACCATGCCCACAACCAAAATTATGGCAACGAGACGCATGCGCCGTTGGCGTGTCTCAGCTGTCGGGACCTTTTTGGGTCGCTTTTGTTTACGAGGCGCCTTTGCGCGAGGTTTTTCCGTTTGTTGCGTTTTTTTCGACAATTCGGAGTTTTTTTGAGGCATAGTGATTGCTGCTCTTTTTGATGGAAAGAAGAAGTTTCTCGAATTTTGCATCAGGATGGGCCGAAGCTGACCTAGGCGAAGGACCTGCGTTGGCGTCAGACCAATGGAAGGCCGCTACAGTCATTTCTGATTTTCATATTGGCTTGCGTTCGTTGCCGTTTCACAGCGTCGTAAACGGTGGGAACAGCGCTGGTTTTTCGACAGTTTGGCCAAGCTTTTCTGTGAAAAGGACCCGCTGTGGGCATTGTTGTGCAAAAGTTCGGTGGAACCTCCGTCGCCGATTCCGAACGTATTCGTGTTGTGGCCGATCGGGTGGTAGAAACAAAAAAACGTGGGAATGACGTCGTTGTGGTCGTGTCCGCTATGGGCAAGAGTACCGATAACCTCGTCGATCTTGCTTTTCAAGTTTGTGACCAGCCTGCTCCACGCGAACTTGACATGCTCCTTACTGCTGGAGAGCGTGTTTCGATCGCCCTTTTGTGTATGGCCGTTATCGATCGGGGTGTGAACGCCACGAGCTTTACGGGCAGTCAGGCAGGTATTCTCACTGACGCCATCCACGGCAAAGCCAAGATCTTGGAGATTAACGCATACCGTGTCCGAGAGGCGCTCGAAGAAGGCAAAGTGCCGGTCATTGCCGGATTCCAGGGAGTGTCCACCACAAAAGACGTCACGACGCTGGGACGCGGCGGCTCTGATACCTCGGCTGTTGCGATGGCGGCAGCCCTTGGCGCGAGCGTTTGTGAAATCTACACCGATGTGGATGGGGTTTACACTGCCGATCCGCGCCGGGTGCCGTCTGCGCGCAAGCTTTCCCAGGTAAGCCATGAGGAAATGCTCGAGATGGCAGCCGCAGGAGCAGGTGTTTTGCAGGTACGCTCTGTTGAGGTTGCCCGTAACTACGGAGTTCCTGTGAGCGTGCGTTCTAGTTTTGTGGATGTGCCGGGTACCTGGATTGTAAAAGAGGAAGAGATAATGGAACGAGCGATTGTCTCCGGGGTAGCGCACGATGTCTCCGAGGCAAAAATGACCGTGCGTCGTGTGCCCGACAGGCCAGGCGTCGCCGCCATCATCTTTCGTTCCCTTGCCGACGCCGCAGTAAATGTCGACATGATTGTGCAAAACGTCTCGCTCGACGGTTACACCGATGTTTCTTTCACCCTGCCTAAAACCGATTTACCTGTTGCTCATGCCGTCCTCAATAAAATATGTAAGCGTATTGATGCTGCTGGTTACGACACCAACGAAAATATCGCCAAAATCAGCATTGTGGGCGCCGGCATGAAAACCCATCCTGGCGTTGCTGCCGACATGTTTACCCAGCTTGCTGAGGTCGGCGTGAACATCGACATGATCTCGACCTCCACGATTCGTCTTTCCTGTGTGATCGCAGTAGACCAACTTGACACGGCCCTCCAAGCCATACACGATCATTTTGAGCTGGAAAAACTCCCGAAAATCTCTGCCCGGGCCGACACCTGAACACAGCGGGGTAACGTGGGCCGGAACAGAGCCGTCAGGCTCTGTTCCGCTGGTCGGGCTGTGTCCCGGCCTGTCGTCGGGTTCTGTTGGGCCGTGTCAGGCGGTTGGGGCGGTCCCTCGGCCGGGGTCCCGACTCTGGTCCGGGCCGTGTTGATACTGCTTGGGCTCTGGAAGCGGGGGCGGCTGTTGGGCCGTTTTTTGTGAGAGGCGGGTGCCGGGCTGTTGGGCTCTGTCGGGCCGTCCTGGGCTGGTAGGCCGTCGAGTCCTGTAGATCGGTGCCCCCCCGGGGTCCCGTGCCCGGGCTTGGACTCTGGTTGGGGCCGTTGGGTCTGCTTGGGTTCTGTGCGGCGGGCCAGGGGCGTGTCGGCCTTTGTCGGGCTTCCAAGTCCCTGTGGCGGACTCTGTGGCGGGGCTCTGGTCCGGGCTGTGTTGGGGCCTGCTTGGGTTCTGTGCGGCGGGCCAGGGGCGTGTCGGGCAGTGGTGTTGGGTGTTGGTCCGGG
>Ga0209633_10000885_pt1 | contig 32943 bp, 34 predicted proteins | sample Cruoilmetagenom1_FD_187290 | JGI IMG/M metagenome (GOLD analysis project Ga0209633, IMG submission 187290) | Oil polluted marine microbial communities from Coal Oil Point, Santa Barbara, California, USA - Sample 1 (SPAdes) (version 2) | ecosystem: Environmental > Aquatic > Marine > Oil seeps ... | reverse complement strand
CAAACCGGAAAATATTCTTATTGATAAAAACAACACGCTCAAGATTATTGACTTTGGTTCCACCAAGATCGCCGGCATCGAAGAGATCACCACACCCTTAACGCAAAACAACCTGCTCGGCACCATTAATTACACCGCACCGGAATACCATATCGGTGATCCCGGTAGTCACCGCTCGGATATCTTTTCACTGGGTGTCATCGCCTATGAGCTTTTGACAGGTCAACTGCCCTATAATAAAGAACTCAGCGCCCGCAATCTGGGTCGTGCCCGGTATCAATCGGTTAAATTTTATAACCCTGAAATCCCGCTCTGGGTCGACAAGGCCATTGAAAAGGCCGTCAGCATCAACCCCGAAACCCGCTTCGACAAGCTGTCCGAGTTCACCTATGCCCTTTCTAATCCTGACTCAACCGTCATTAACCGGGACTACGTGCCACTCATCCAACGCAACCCCGTCAAGGTCTGGCAAGGCATCAGCCTACTGTTGCTGATTGCCAATATCATCCTCCTATATATATTGGTGCAATAAACATTATCAGTCCCCTGCCCCGCTGGGGATGAGGGCAAAGATAAGTGACGCGATAAACAGACTTTCCGACTCACCACTCAGCTTGTACATATTTTGTGCAATAAATGACCCTCACATTAGCCGCCCATATAATCAGCTATTCAGTAATAGACCGATTCAGCTTATTCCAGTAAATTACGGATTTGGTCCACTTAACGCTTAGAAAAAAAGAAAACTTATGAGTAATACTCGAGAATCATTTTTATCGAATTTTTTCAGGCTTGAGTCTGCGGGCGGCATCATTCTGATGTTCTCTGCTTTGCTTGCCCTTGTATTTGCTAATTCTCCCTTGCAATCTTATTACGCCTTGTTGCTTGATACCCCCGTAGAGATCCGATTTGGTGCACTGCAGATCGCGAAACCACTGTTGCTCTGGATCAACGATGGATTAATGGCTGTATTCTTTTTTATGGTCGGCCTGGAACTGAAGCGGGAGCTTATTGAAGGTGAGCTTTCAGATAAACGAAATATTATTCTGCCTGGTGTAGGCGCCATTGGCGGCATGGTAGTGCCAGCACTAATTTATATCTATTTTAACTCTGACGATGCCACGGCCTTGCAAGGCTGGGCTATTCCGGCAGCGACTGATATAGCTTTTGCGTTAGGGATACTATCCTTGTTGGGTTCAAGGGTGCATACCAGTATAAAAATATTCCTTACCTCATTGGCCATTTTTGATGATATTGGAGCAATCATAATTATTGCTGTTTTTTATACTGCAAAAATTTCTCTGCTCGCACTTATTGTGGCTGCCTGCTGTATCATTATTCTCACTTTATTAAACAGGCGTAACCCCGAATCGACAAGTCTGTATATATTGGCAGGTGCGGTAATGTGGGTGGCAATGTTAAAGTCCGGTGTGCATGCAACATTGGCAGGAGTTATTCTGGCGATGTTTATTCCCATGAAATCTAAAACAAACATACATTACTCACCGCTGAAGAGTATGGAACGTGATCTGCATTCTGTGGTGGCTTTCTTTGTTCTGCCAGTCTTTGCCTTCGCTAATGCGGGCATCAGTTTTACGGGTGTAGGAGCTGCGCAGGTTTTTCACAACGTTCCATTAGGTATTGCGCTCGGCTTATTCATAGGAAAGCAAGTGGGTATTTTTGGCCTTTGTTGGGTTGCTATCAAGCTTAAGTTGACCAGCCTGCCAAAGGGTATGTCCTGGGCCTCCTTGTATGGCACTGCAATTCTATGCGGTGTGGGTTTCACTATGAGTCTGTTTATTGGTTCGCTTGCTTTTGAAGAAACAAACGTCAATATGTTGTTTGATGAGCGGCTCGGCATTATTTTAGGCTCGTTATTTTCAGGACTTCTCGGTTACATAGTATTGCGTATTAGTTTGCGTTCTGACAATCAAGTTAACTAGAGTGCTCGCAAGCTCGCGTCTATTAGCAGGCTTTTAGAGTCAAACACACAACCATGGCCATACAACAATATTGCGCGTAAGAAGGAAAAATAATGGGAGAAATAATCTCACAAAGACATTTATTCGATATCCCCGAAGAAGTTGCTTATTTCAATTGCGCGTCTAATTCTCCGCAATTAAACGAGTCGAGAGACCGTTTGCATAATGGTGTGAACACAAAGTGTCACCCCTGGGAACGCACCATTGACAGTTTTTTTAGTGATGCAGAAACCATCCGCCAATTGAGCGCAGACATTTTGGGTGGAGACAGCGATGGATTTGCAGTGGTTCCCGCAGCCAGCTATGGGTTTAGCACGGCAGCGCGAGCTATTGAACCGCACTTGCATTCTGGCGATCAAATATTAGTTATTCATGAGGAATTTCCCAGCAACGTATTGCCGTGGAAACGTACCGCACAGGAAACTGGTGCAGAATTAGTGACTGTGCCGACACCTGAAGATGGTGATTGGACTCAAGCCATACTCGATAGAATAGTTAGCGGTATAAAAGTGGTTTCCGTATCTACCTGCCATTGGACAAATGGTTCATACATTGATTTACAACCAATTGGAAAGGCCTGCCGTAGCATTAACGCTACGCTGATAATTGATGCGACTCAGTCACTTTCGGCAATGCCTTTTTCTATTGAAAATGTAAAACCCGATTTTCTTATAGCGGCCGGATACAAATGGCTACTCTGCCCCTATGGGTTCAGTTTGCTTTATGTGTCCGAACAATGGCGTACCGCGCGTCCGCTTGAGGAAACATGGCTCGCCCGTGATAATGCAGAAGATTTCTCAACCTTAGTCAAATATTCAAGTACCTACATGCCTGGAGCCCGCAGATTTGATGTGGGAGAAAAATGTACAGCCACCATACTGCCAGGGGCGATTGCCGCATTGCAGCAGATTAAGCAATGGGGGGTAGAGGAAATATCAAATTCACTCTCTCTAATCAATAATAGAATTGCCAATCAGCTTGAAAAACTGGCATTTCAAATGCCAAACGAATCACAACGTTGCCCGCATATGTTTGGCGCCTTGCTACCGAAACATTACAAAGGCAATTTGGTCTCTGAGCTTTCAAGCCGGAAAATCTACATCAGCCAAAGAGGAACCTCCCTTCGATTTGCGCCACACTTGCATATAACTGAAAATGACATTAACCGGTTGCTTGAAGCGCTGGAAGAATTGGTTAAATAAAACCACTGCTGTCTCATTATCATAATTATAACACTCCGTACCCTCTCCCCAGGGAGAAGACCAGGATGAGGCCACAAATATAAATGCGCTAGTTATCATAGTTTCTTTACCCCAAATACTTCCCTTCGGGAGGGTTGACGGGACAGCCATGGCACAATACAGGAATAAAACAATATTAATCTCACTCTGCTTATACATATCACCTTACACAGGGAGTAAACATTTAAATGTCAATAATAGAGTTTTCAAAAGAAGAAAAAGAAATCCTCACCAGCAGGATCCAGCTCTACTTTAGCGAAGAGCTGGAACAAAAACTTGGCAAGTTTGATGCTGAATTTCTATTGGACTTCTTTTCAGAAGAAGTCGGAGCTTATTACTACAATCGTGGTCTATACGATGCTCAGACCATTTTAGAGAGCAAGCTGGAATCGATTACTGATGCCATATATGAAATCGAGAAACCAACACAATTTTCCAGGTAACCAGCGTAGCCCAAATAATAGTTTCGGATCTGAATTACCCCCTACCTCTTGAATATTGCTAGTCAACTTTTTGCCCTGAAACTAATCCCGGTTACTCATTGAGATAACCATAAATCCTGTTTGTTCCAGTTAGAGCTTAGTTAAATATGTCAGCCATTTTGAAAAGCCTGTCATTGCGAGTAGTGTTTTTTACCTAGGAATACAGCGTGTAGCCCCTGAGATTGCCGCATCAACACTGATACATTCTGTTTGAGTTGCCTCGCAATGACAGGATTAAATAATATTTGCGGGGATCCCTCAGGTTCAGATGTCTAGCCTGATTCACGCCTCAGCCAAACTTATCTTCATTAAAATGTTGCTGAATTTTTTCAACCTGATCCATATTGTCGAGTAAAGCATCCACGCAGTCTTGATCCAGTTTCTCACCCACCAGTTGTTTCAACACGTCGATGGCCCGCTCGTTGTTCCAGGCCTCCTTGTATGGCCGTTTGCTGGTCAGGGCATCAAAAATATCCGCCACGGCCACGATCCTCGCTTCCAGGGGTATTTCATTTTTAGATTTACCATCAGGGTAACCTGTACCATTAACTGCCTCGTGGTGATACTCGGCAATATTGAATAACACATCAACATGTTGAAAATTTTCCAGTCCAAAATTTTGCACCAGATCATCAAGCATTTCCCGTCCTTTGCGGGAATGTGTTTGCATAATAGACATTTCCTCATTATCCAGCGGACCGGGCTTTAGTAGAATTTTGTCCGGGATTGCGATTTTTCCAATATCATGTAAAGGAGAAAACATAAAGACATGTTCTATATACTCATCATCAAGTTCATATTTATCTGCCAGTGCCAGGGCAATAATACGGCTGTAACGTGACATTCGATCCAGATGACTACCGGTTTCAAGATCACGATGGTGGGTGATATTGCCCGTTGTTTTTATTGCCGCAGTCAAAACATAAATGGATGACAATTCAGCGATCACCATCAAGGCAATCAAATGGCCGTAGACATCTAATTGACGCAGCACTTTCTCGGTAAAAACATCTGTTTCGTAGGAATTAAAAAAGATAAAGCCCATAAACACACCTTCATTAAACATAGGCAATGTATAACTGGCAGCATATCCTTCACGCTCCAGCTTTTTAGTGTGCTCATGCTCCCCCGTATCAAATTGATGCATATTGTTCACTACTCGGGGGCGGCCTGTATTCAGTATCTCCAGCAGTGACGGGGCATCATCCAGCAAAGCCTGATAATGCTCAAGCTGAGGATCATCATCACTACTATGAATGAATGTTTTTAATACCCTGGTTTCCGGGTCATATATCGCGGTCGCGATACGGACTACAAAAGGGAATATTTCATTTATGGCATAGTGTGAAGACACCAGCTTTTCGCGTAAAGGTATATGACGATTAAGCGCATCCAGCGTATCACGATGTCTAAATTTATCTTTGTTGTCGTTATCCAAAACGTGGCCCTTAACTAGATGCTGGGGTGAAAAAAGGAATTAATCTCATTAAAATTGTCGATTTAATACTATGTTAGCAAAGAAGCTTGAAGAGTCCAGCAGGCTGCCTTCGCTGAAGTATATTATTGGTGCATTCGGTCTTCTGAGTCCCCTCTCCCGCCAGGTTAAAATTATTGAATACAATTTTAGATAGCGAAAGCAGCCCGATGCCTGAGCCACAAGGGCGTGGCAGGTCACGGTGGCTGGGACGAGGGTTTCATATAACGGACTTTCTGGCATTATTCTTTGCCTGAACAATTTTCATACAACGCAATTAAACTCTATTCAACTCAACGAGTAATTTTTACAGGTATCAAACAAGCATAAAGCCTTGTGAATCCAGTGATGTTAGCGTTATGCTGAGGGCTTGTAAGTACACCCTGTTTTTTTATTAAAAAGTGGGTTTGTAATATGCAAAAAGATCTATCCATGTTGTCATGAAACAAGAATTTCATTCAGCAATTTTTGGGCAAAATGACATAGCCCAAAAACCTTACCTGGCGGGAATTGGTTGTTTTTGCGCTCAGTTTTATCAAACCTGTTGTATGTACTTCATAAGCATATTTAATACGTTAACAGTTTGCGCCAGCGATTCCATCCCTGCAAGACGAAGAGATCAGTTTCCCAAATTATCCGCCTATCTCCTCGCGGCATTGCCTTATAGTACCCTGGTATTGGCAAAGGTGCTTTTTTGTCGGCTAATTTTTCCAACCTCTACAATACAACCACAGATTTTCTTGTGATGAAAAAGGAGAGAAAATATGGACACCAATGCATTACCCAAATACGATATGAGCGACAACCCAACGAACTGCTGCCCCAGATTCAAACCGGAAGGATGGGATGGGCAGGAACTTCATTTCAAAGATAAATTATTCGTCAAAACAAAAACCCGAAGCATTTTCCACATCCCGCTCAATATGGCATCTGTCTTTCCTAAAACATTTAATGCCATTGAAAAAGCGCAGGCACAAAACAATGATCAATTTATTGTTTTATCTCATGATCCATCAGCATGGACCGGCGAGCATTATTTCTCAGTAAGCAAAGATGTTCCTGGGCAGAAAATGGTACATATGACGGGTGATTTTCTGACAAAGGTATTTGAGGGCCCCTATAAAAATGTGCCCAAATGGGAAAAAGAAATGGACGCATTTGTCAAAAGCAAAGGGAAACGACTGCAAAAGACATATTTCTTTTATACCACTTGCCCCAAGTGTGCCAAATATTATGGAAAAAATTATCTAGTGGCGGTAGCCGAATTCAAGGAGTAGGATAAAATGGATTCCCACGGAGGACCGTGGGAGCCAGGTAACAAACTATGGTTAAAGCTGTTTGAGCGCCATTGAGTCTAGCGGTAGAGTATTTTCAATTAAATAAACCTGACACCTTTATTTACCTTTATTAGTGTTACTTTTACCTTTATCTCGGGTTTAAGACGTGCCCCGATTTATAGCGATTGACATTTTTTTTCAGTATCGTAGCATACAATCTTCGCGCCTCATTTGGTGCAATGAGTACGGCAGATGGGCAAGGCACAACGCTGCCCATCAACAATTATAGTCATGGGAGGTATATTCATGGGGATATTAGCCAATGGAGGAGACCATCATGACTAACACTGACAATATCGTAGCAGGAATCCTGACCATGCTGTTTGCTTTAGGGATTATGACCTTAAGCACCGCAGCATTTAGCAATAGTGCTGAATCAAATTGTGTTGGCACGCATGACTTTGAAACGATGACGGAAGACGAGATCCACGAAATATACGAAAATTGATTTTTCCGTTTTCGCACAAGAAGTTCTGAACGGCATTGTGTGATGGGCAGAATATCACCATGTTCTGCCCATCATTGCCTAATTATATAAATATAACCGGAAATGATTCTGTATTTGTCTCACTGAGATATATTAGTCGTAACGAATATCAGAGGAATCCGGGAGCTGAACCGAATGGCACTTACTTAAGCCAAAATGTAGGGTGGGTTAGCGTTTTTTGCGTAACCCACCAAGCGTTGCATAGCAACTCAAATTGTTTTTTTAATGAGTGCCTAGCGGCACGTTTGGTGGGTTACAGCGCAAAGAGCGCGCCTAACCCACCCTACATTGGATAGGGAGCCGCTTAAGTAAGTGCTATTAGGAGCTGAACCGGATTTTCCCGATTTTATTCAACTCAATGACCGTCGAATTCCGGCAACCAGGATGCGGCTGGGCGAATTTTTCCTAGGGCAAGGCCTCTTGAGTTTACTGTCATTGGCGCGATATGCGCCTGAAGCTTATGTTTGTCTTCTTAGAGGCTGAATCTTTACAAGATAATTGATCGTCGTCATATAAAATTTCCCTGTCTTATGTAATAAACATCAGAATCCATAGCAAACACAACGTCATAACCAACCACTACAGGTTGTGCGCAGACGATAACAACAATAATAGTCTGAGGTAGTTTTCTTGATGAAGAATATATTAATCCAGCTTAACCAGTAGTCAGGCAACTAAAGGTGGGTTCCAGATCTCCACAATATTTCATGAGAAAATATGCATATCCTTCATAAAAATCTCATTTCAATATTGCTTGTCATTGTGTTTGTTATGCTTGTTTCACCGGCCAGCGGCATGGAACGACGTCGAGATCAGTTCATTAAAGAGCCGGGCTACTACATCATCCCTGTCCCCATTGTTCTTCCTGGTATAGGTGATGCGTTAGCCGTCCTGGGTGTGATCAGTAATGCGCATGACAGTTACACCGACTACGCCGGTTTTGTTATTGCCGGTGATATTGAAGGTTTCGGTGCAACCGCCTCGGACATACACCTGATAAATAAAACCTTGATTGCCGAGGTTGCAGCGCAAGACCTCAGCAAGGTGCAAATCTTTAGTTACAATGGTCGTGGCATGCAAACTGACAAAGATGATTACAGCATTCTTGAGTTAGACAGTGTACAAACGGCGACAGCCCGTCTTAGAGGATCATTTTATGATCGCATGTTTGAAATCCAGGCGCTGGGAATCAAAAATGAATATCACCTGGCGAGTCTGCGGGATAATGATGGTAACCTGATCATGGATACCCGTGACAGCGAAGAAAGCGAAGTTCAGGTTTATAATGTCAGTTTACAACTCGATTGGACCGATGGATTACCAGGATCCACGCAAAGGGGTGCGTTACGCTATTTCACGTTGGTGGACTGATGAAGAGTCAGCCGGGGCATCCGAGTATTATCAGCAGGAACATAACCTGACGGCTTATATTCCCATCGGGCGGATCAGCACATGGGCCTTCAACTATTTTCGCTCCGATGCCTTTGTGACACGCACCGGTGATACCGATTTTGCCTCGGTCGAAAACCGCCTGGGCCTGACTTGTAGTACCCCGGCCTGTCAGCACAACAACGTACTCTGTGTGAACAAGTGGTTAACAATACGATTGCCCATAACCGTCATGGTACTGCGGCAAGTATGGGCGGTGTTTCACGTCTTCGTTCCTACCCCGAAGGTCGTTATTCAGGCGCACATGCGATATTTTATGGGACAGAGTTTCGTTGGAACCTGACCGAAGAATACAAGCCCTTCAATATCGGTATCGCCAAGGATATTCGCACCGGGGTTCAACTGGCCTTTTTTTGGGAAACCGCCAGCGTGGCGGATGAAAAAGACAAACTGGGCGACATCTGGCGTGATTCATATGGCACGGGTATCCGGCTCGTAACGACCTCTGGTCTCGTGTTCCGGGCAGAAATTGCAGATGGGGATGAAGGCGTGTCCACAGTGATGTTCTTTAACTACCCCTGGGCTGACTACTAAAAATACACCCGCCACTTTGAGGAAATGTTAAAACAATTGTTCTCTGATCCGAATGGCACTTACTTAAGCGGCTCCCTATCCAATGTAGGGTGGGTTAGGCGCGCTCTTTGCGCCGTAACCCACCAACGTGCCGCTAGGCACTCATTAAAAAAACAATTTGAGTTGCTACGCAACGCTTGGTGGGTTACGCAAAAAATGCTAACCCACCCTACATTTTGGCTTAAGTAAGTACCATTATTCTCTGATCCCAGGTTTCCGCATTGCTTATGACGGGTCGAAATATAAATGTACGTCGGGTTACGTCGCGCCGCTCATACAAAATTATATAATATGCTATTAACCCGACAAGCGTCGCGAGACGGAGTGATATCAACAATAAATTAAAGATATTTGTGTAAATGCTTGGTATTATCTATCAGAAATTTGAAGCGAAAAAATCAACTCAACAAGGGATTGTAGAAAAAATGTACAAGGATTACCTGGCGCTTATATTAACGATAATTATATTTTTATCTGGCTGCACCTCAAGCAATGAGCAAACACCGTCCAACTCAACCGGACAAACCCCTGTTGAAGATGTTATTCCTATTACAATGGCGAATATGCGAGGCCATGAAGCCTTGTATGTGGTAGAGCACGTGTACCAGGAATTACCGCCAGTTCCTGATGCGCCGGTCCTTGCTAAAGATGAAGCTGAATAAAATTTGTCCTCAGCAATCTCTACTAAAATAATAATAATTTACGGTAAAGAAAACCATGGCAAGCTTTCTGGAAATATATAACAAAGCATCCAGCATTCCTTTCGGGAATTATCTTTTCAATAAAGGGGTGGGACTTGTGGCCCCCTTCTTCGGAAAAATTCGACCGAATATCATTGAGCTAAAACCTTCACGCTGCGTAATAAAAATGAAGGATCGCTGGGGAATAAGGAATCATATTGGAACGGTAAATGCGGGTGCGATGTGTACGCTTGCCGAGCTGACCGGGGGAATGGCCGTCGATGCGACGATCCCAAACCATCTTCGATGGATACCTATGAAGATGGCCGTCGAATACTTGAGAAAGGGAAAAGGCACATTAGAAGCCACATGCAGTTTTGATGCAGCACTTATTCAAGAAGGGGATATCATCTTGCCTGTCATCATCAAAAACACGGCAGGCAAAGATGTTTTAAGTGCGAAAATCACGTTCCATATTAGTAAAAAGAAAAATAAATAGATGAAAGAGAAATCATACAGTCAACTATTGCTCCCTGCCCCGCTTTTCATATCCGAGAGATTTAACTAGACAAATAAAAATGGCGAAGGAGATGTGTACCATTCGAGAAGCGAATGCCGATGAGGCACCTACACTTAGTGCTTTAGCGCTTCGTTCTAAAGCTCATTGGGGGTACCCAGATGAATTTATTGCAGCTTGCCGGGACGTGCTTTCATATTCACCAGAACAAACAGCGTCAGATAACTTTCATTTTTTTATAGCAGAAATCAGTGATAGAACAGTTGGCTTTTATGCCCTTGAGCGGTCATCACCACAGGAGATTCACCTGGAGGCATTATTCATTGAGCCAGAATACATCCGCCAGGGTTATGGCCATACACTACTCGAGCATGCGAAAGCCAGGGCAATGACACTTGGCGCTATCACCATGACCATCCAAGGCGACCCAAATGCAGAGCCATTTTATCGGTCAGCCGGAGCCAAACTGACTGGCCAACAAGAATCAACCGTCCTGCCTGGCCGGTATCTGCCCTTGTTCTCTATCAGTTTGCTTAGTGATGATGATTAGGCTGCGGGAAAACAGGTATCAGATTAGCCTGGATCGGGTCATTGCGAGGAGTGTACTTTACGACGAAGCAATCTCGAGTTACAAAGATGTGAACCTGGATTGCCGCGTCAATACTGAAAAATAGCCATTTTTTCAGTATTTCTTCGCAATGACACGCTAATAGCGTCTGGGTTTTGCTATTTTACAGCCTTCAAAACAACAAACTTTTTATTCCCTGAAACAGTCTCACAATTACCAAACAGTTTTTTCAGTTTGACATGGTATCCAAGATGGCGATTTCCAACTACCCATAACTCACCGTTTTGCGTGAGTACATTCCTGGATTGCTGAAACATATTCCACGCAATGGCATCGCCTACGGCATGTTGCTGATGAAAAGGTGGGTTATTTAAAACCAGATCAGCAGAGTCATTCGGAATGCCTTGTAAACAGTTCGCCATCTGAAATAACGCTTGTCTGCTCCCACCAAACGCCGCGCTGAAGTTTTCCTGTGCTGACGCCACAGCCATATACGATTCATCGAGAAAGATCAGCTCTGCTTGAGGGTTTATCTCGGCAGCGATCAAACCTACGACACCATTACCACAGGCCAAATCAATTATGGTTCGATATTTTTCATCTTTTGGCAGATATTGCAAAAAGAAACGTGTGCCAATATCCAAGCTCCCACGGGAGAAGACGTTGGCATGGTTGATAAGGGTATATTCCGTTCCTTCCAGGATATAAGTTGTTGGATACGGGGTTTTAACGGGGGCTAATTTTTCGTCTAACCGGCAGTGAATCAAGCGGGCTTTTTTCTTTGCTAATGATGTGCGTGTGGCGCCGATAGTCTTCTCAAATAACGACAGGGTTGAGGTGTGTATGGCTTTAACCATTGCTGCCCCAATAATCTGTGTTTCTTCTTGAAGTATCGGTCTTATTCGCGCCAGCTGATCTTCAAGCATGGCGAGTGTTTTGGGTATTTTAATGATCACCACATCATAATGACCTTCGGGGGTCTCCAGGCTATTAATGATGTTAACGTTTTCAACGGGCTGATGGTTATTAATAAGGTTTAATTTTATGCCCTCTTCTGATAGGTAAGAATCTGTCCAGACAGTGACAGTGTGATGCGCCAGGGCGACGGCTAAGGCACCAAAACCATCGTTAACAATTAAGATGTTTAATGTTTGTGCTGCGTCAAGCTGCCCTGCCAGGGTGTTTAACAGATATTCATCTGCGGCATCCCACGCCCTTAAGGGATCGTTCTTGTCTTCCGGATAACGGCAGAGGTGAAATTCGCCTTGAGGTACTGAGAGTGTTTCCATAAGGCGTATTGTACGTAATTTATGGTCCCCTCTCCCACTGGGACGAGGTTTAGGGTGTCGGGTATATATTGATAAACGTTACCACCCTATTAAATGAACATATTTTGTGCAACCCATTGCAGTCAATCAACCCGAGTTACTAAATTTGACAGGTATCAAACTGCTTTAAAACCTTGTTAATCCAGTGATTATTGGCGTTATGCTGACATCTTGTCAGTGACTGGAATATATATAAGCGTAGCCCGTATGCAACGAAGTGGAATACGGGGAATTTAATACCGGCCCCGGATTCCGCTCCGCTTCTCCCGGGCTACATACTGAGTTTTTAGATTCCATAACGCAGATCTGGTATTTAAGGAGATTTTGCAGGTTCAAAACATGGGGATCCCTCAGGGCCAGATCCCATAAATTAAGCTCAATTATTGGCTATTCACCTGTTTCAGGTGAACAGCATTCTTAAGCCTAGAATGAGTAAAAAAAACGCAAAAATCCGTTTAAGGATTACAGGGGAGATACGGTGTGCAACCCGGGCGCCAACGGGAGCAAACAAGGTACTGGCAGCCACAATACTCAAAAAGGCAGGTAGATTTACGTAGCCCAGGCTCCAGACTGGCCGCGCTTCAACCCCCCAACCTGAGATGATAAAGCCTGATGTGCCGGCGATAGCAATGGGCAGTCCAATGGCGGCTGAGGTTGCTACCGCATTGCGTATCGCGACATTACACCAGGTAAGAAAGGGTACACTCATCGAGCCGCCACCTACGCCCATAATGGATGCAATCGCCCCAATCACACTACCCACAACGAGCATCCCGAGGGTAGCGGGTAATTTACGATGCGGCTTGGACGCATTGCCAAAATACATTTGCGCGGCAATTAACAACATAAACACAGAAAAAATAAAGCGAAGTTGTTCACCGGGAATCAGCTTGGCAATCGCTGCACCTAAAAAGCCTCCAACTATTATTCCGGGCGTAATGGTACGAAATACCTGCCAGTTGATTGCCTGGTGTTTTTGATGCGCACGAATCGATGATATCGACGTGATGACGATGGTTGCCAGGGATGTACCAATAGATACATGCATGAGGACATCGATACTTGTGCCTTGTGCATGAAACACCATCGCCAGTACTGGAACAATAATAATCCCGCCGCCAATGCCCAGCAGACCGGCAAGCGTGCCAGCCACTGCACCCGACAAAAATAGAGTTAAAACTTCCAAATGATTATCCTGAAAGATCAGTACTGGGCCTGACCCATTAATACCTCGGGTAACCAGGTTGCCAGACCGGGGAATAGAATTAACAACATGATGCCGATTAACATACAAATCATGAACGGCAAAGCTCCCCACAGGATGGTCGGTAATTTAACATCCGGCGCAATACTATTGATAACATAAAGATTAAGGCCGACAGGTGGTGTAATTAAGCCGATTTCCATGTTAATGGTCAGCATCACACCAAACCAGATAGGATCAAAGCCAATCGTTTCAACAATAGGTACCAGTGTCGGAGCGGTCATCAAAATCACAGCAACCGGCGGCAGAAACAAACCGGCCACCAATAAAAATAAATTAATACTCAGTAATAATGCCCAGGGGCTGACTTGTAATGTCGCAATCCACTCGGCCAGTGATTGTGTGATATAGAGACTGGACATCATGTAGCTGAATAATGCGGCTGTACCAATGATCATCATGATCATCACAGACTCACGCATGGCACTACGCAAGATTTCCCAATGCTCTCGCAGGTTCCACATTTTGTAAATCAGTATCACCAGGCCAACACAAACGAAGGCGCCCACACCCGCCGCTTCAGAAGGGGTGGCGATACCGCCATATAAAGCATAAAGAATTAAGATAATAATGATGAGAAAGGGTAATATCTTGGGAAGAATTTCAAACTTTTCTTTCCATGAATAACCCTTGTCACCCAGTTTAAAGTGAAAACCGTTACGTTTGGCATAGTATAAAGACCAGGCCATAAATAAGGTAGTCAACATAATGCCAGGGATAATACCGGCGATAAACAACCGGCCAATAGACGTTTCGGTTGCAATACCATAAACAATCATCGTGATACTGGGTGGTATCAAAATCCCCAACGTCCCACCGGCAGCAATCGCCCCTGTTGCCAGGCTGCTTGGGTAGCCGCGTTTTTGCATTTCAGGAATACCCATCTTGCCAATCGCGGCACAGGTCGCCGGTGATGAGCCACTCAAAGCGGCAAATATAGAACATGCGCCCAAATTGGAAATGATCAATCCACCGGGCACTTTATAAAGCCAACGCTCCAGTGCTTCATATAAATCACCGCCTGCGCGCGACGAAGCAACCGCTGCCCCCATCAAAATAAACATCGGGATCGATAACAGGGCAAACTCGTTGAGACCACCAAACAAGATATCGGCAATAACATCAATACTGCTGACACCATCAAAAATGACCAGGAAAATAATTGAAACGGCACCCAGCGAAAAGGCCACGGGTGCACCTGATAGCAACACCAGAATTAGCACAACCGCAATTAACAAACCTAATTCCAATGGACTCATGACAGCGTCTCCGCTGAGGTCTCATGAGAAATACCAAAAGGCATTTCATCACCTCGAATTAAACTTATTATGTCGGCAATGTACTGAAGAGACAATACCGCAAAACCAAACGGCATTGAAAAATAGGGAATCCACAACCGAACTTCCCAAATGGAATCAGAAACCCAATTGTTTACCCATACCTCATGCCAGAATTCGTAACCGGTCCAGGCAATTAACAGACAAAAACTTAATGATAAAGTCGAGGCAAACATGGCTAAAGCAAAACGCCATTTGTGTGGAAGATATATTGGCAATAAATCCACATTAACATGACCGCGCGTTAATAACACGTAAGGACTACCAATGAATGTTGCAGCAATTAGCAAGTAGGTAACAAACTCTGTTTGCCAGATTGAAGATGCCTCAAGAATATAACGCACCCATACCATCTGAACTACCACCAGCACCGATACCACAAGCATAGCAGCTGCTGCGATACCGCATAACCTTGACAGATTTGCAACAAAATCAATATAGCTTTTCATGTTGACACTTTGAATTTTTATATAAAGGCGGTCGTCATGTTCATCACAACGACCGCCTTGTCTTGATGCTTAGTTAACGACTAAGTCTTACTTTACAGACAACGCCATATCAAGCAGTTCACGACCACCTTTGACGCCATCAGCAAAACTCTTATAAGAAGTCTTGTCGGCAATAGCCCGCCATTTTGCAGCTTGATCTGCTGTCATGGTTACCACTTTCACACCCGCTTTCTTGTAAGCGTTAACCAGTTTGACATCCGCTTTTTTTGCACCTTCGTAGGCAAACTCTTCGGCTTTCTTGGCTGATTTCATGATAAGGGTTTGCTGTTTTTTACTCAGGCTGGCAAAGGTCTTTTTCGACATCAAAATTGGCTCATACATAACCCAAAGTGCATTGTCGCCCGGCGCAGTCAAACATTTAACCTGTTCATAGATACGGTAGGAAACCAGGCTGGCCGAACTGGTATTTGCACCATCCAGTACACCCGTCTGCAAGCCCGAATATATTTCAGAACTTGGCATCTTGGTAATAGAGGCCCCTGCTCCGGCCAGCATCTGATTAAAGGCTTTACCTGCGGCGCGGAAGGCCTGGCCCTTCGCGTCTTCAGGGTTCAATATGCAGTTTTTCTTGGATACAAAACCACCCGCCAACCAGGTATCGGCCAGCACAACGACACCCGCATCATTCATGATTTTTTTAATGCGATCCATAAACGCTGATTTATTCAGGCGTTTTGCGTGGTCATGGTTTTTCACCAGGCCCGGCATCAGGGTCAGGTTAAACTCGGGATGACGACCACCCGCATAGGCTAATGGAAATGCTGTCATGTCCAGTTTACCTTTGGTCATCGCACTCCATTGTTCTTTAGGTTTATATAAAGACTTACCCGGATACACCTTGATTTGTAAACCGATGTTGGCCTTGTTCACGTCACGGGCAATCATTTGTATCATTTCATCACGAATATCGCCTTTTCCGCCTGGCCACTGATGTGATGCTTTCAATACACGATCAGCACTTGCAATACCTGATACTCCCATCAGTACCACGGCAAGTAATACCGATAACCGTTTAGTCTTGGTTAGTTTCATTTGCGCTCTCCTCTTAATTTTTCTTAATATTTTGTGGTAAAAATTATGCTGTTTTAGTTTCTGGTTTTTGTTTGTCGACCAGTGAATACCACTGTTGTTTCAAGTGATTCTGCATCTTCTGATCTGCCATGTCAGGATCATGTTTGCGAAAGGCTTTCATAATCTGACGATGCTCTTCTAACGATGCCGATAAACGCCCGGGGATAGTGAGTTGCATGTGACGAGCAAGTCTTAATACTTTTCGCAAATCACCAATGACACGTTGCAGCCATTTATTAGCGGATAAATCCTGAATCGTCTGGTGGAAGACAAAATTCTGCTCGTAGTAAGCATCAATATCGCCTTGCGCTGCAAACTTTTCCAGTTTGTCATGCATTTTCTCTAACTGTTGCAGATCACGCCGGGTGCAATTTTCTACCGCTTCACGTGCACATAGCCCTTCCAACACCGCCATGACAGGAAAGAGTTCATTGAGCTCCTCGATTTCCATGCGGCGGACAAAACTGCCTTTACGTGGAATCAGTTCAATCAGGCCTTCACTGTTCAAAACCTTCAAGGCTTCACGCAACGGTGTGCGGCTAATACCAAAACGTTCACACAATGCCATTTCATCGATGGCATCTCCCGGTTTTAGCTCATGCTGATAGATCTGATCACGCAAGCGGTCGGCGACCTGCATATACAAAGCCTGACTCAGGATACGTTCACTCATATGGATACTTGCTTGTGACTATGCCATTCGTTTAGGATAATTTATAATTATGAATTACATCTAATCAGTACCGAAATTAATTGTCAAGCCGTGAAATCCATCAATGAACGCGAACATATATAGAGTATTTGAGGCCCGGTTCCCCGCATCACGCGACGGCACCTTCATTGAAACCGTTGATGGTCTGGAGTATAGCTATGCTTACCTTGAGCAGGAATCGGCACGAATTGCACAGTTTTTAACCAACCAAGGTGTTACAAAAGGCGACCGTGTCGCCGTACAGGTCGAAAAATCCCCCCACGTCCTTTTTTTATACCTGGCCTGTTTACGCGCAGGTTTCATCTACCTGCCACTGAACACGGCCTATACCAAGAGTGAAATCAGTTACTTTATTGAAAATGCGCAACCCGCTGCGGTGGTTTGCCGTCAGGAATCACACGCCCTGTTTTCCCGGCTACAAAACCCACAGTTAAAAGACATTTTCACCCTGGATGCGAATGGCCAGGGCACACTTATGGCGCAAAGTCGCGCATCGACCACCGACTTTGTCACCACTGACTGCGATAAAGACGATATCGCCGTCATTCTCTACACCTCGGGTACCACGGGCCGTCCCAAGGGTGCGATGATTACGCATGGCAACCTCGCGGCCAATGGTCTGTCACTGCAACAAGCCTGGGGTTGGCAACGGCACGATGTGTTACTGCATGCCCTGCCTATCTTCCATATACATGGTCTGTTTGTTGCCTGTCATAACGTCTTGCTGGGTGGCAGTAAAATGTTATTCGTTGATAAGTTCGAAGCCAAAACCATTATCAAACTTCTGCCTCGTGCCACGGTGTTAATGGGTGTACCGACGTTTTATACCCGCCTGCTCGACGAACCGGATTTTAACCAGGACTGTTGTCATAACATGCGCCTGTTTATTTCCGGATCGGCGCCATTACTTGAACAAACCTTCAAAGATTTCAAACAACGTACCGGTCAACCCATTCTCGAACGCTATGGCATGACCGAAACCGGCATGAACACGTCAAACCCATTAAACGGTGAACGACTTGCCGGCACCGTGGGGCTGCCCTTGCCAGGTGTTGAAGTCCGTATTGTTGATAGCGATAACAACATCGTTGCCGGCGATAATATCGGCGTCCTGCAAGTCAAAGGAGACAACGTCTTTAAAGGCTACTGGCGAATGCCGGAAAAAACAGCCGAAGAGTTTACCGCTGACGGCTTTTTTATAACAGGTGACATGGCAAAGTATAATGCGCAGGGCTATATCTCTATCATCGGTCGCAACAAGGATATGGTCATCACCGGAGGGTATAACGTCTATCCAAAGGAAATTGAATTATCACTGGATGAGATTTCAGGGATAAAAGAATCGGCCATTATCGGCTTGCCCCATAAAGACTTTGGTGAAGCCGTTACCGCCGTCATTGTCCCAGACGACATCACCCTGCGACCAGACGAAGCAACAATTATCACTTCACTCAAGCAACACCTGGCCGCGTATAAAACACCGAAAAAGATTATTTTTGTCGAACAACTACCCCGTAATACCATGGGTAAAGTGCAGAAAAATGTTTTACGAGAGCAATACCAGTCACTTTATGTGTGACATCACTGCTTGCCAGTAAAACAAATAGAAGCAAGCGTAGCCCGTATGTAACGAAGTGGAATACGGGTGATCATAGTATGATATGCCAGGGAATACCCGGTATGGCAAGTCGTGCGCGTCCAGGCATGTTAGATCTCCTTATCCGTAGTGCGAATTTAATCAATAACATTCAGGTTATCAAATTAAACGTGGCCTGTCCCCCGATCTCCGGTGGTTGGGGTGAGGGTTTCTATAAAACGGAATTCCGTCTAACCTACTATTAGGTATCTATCCAAACATATAAGGTGTATCAATGATTGATCGTAAACATCATAAGATAGTGTTTTCATTTTTTATGTCATTTCTTATGTCTTGCATTATGTCTCTCGTCATTAGTGTTTTTAACGTTGGCCTTGTAAGTAATATTATTAGCATCTGGTTAAGCGCTTGGGCATTCGCTTTCAGTGTTGCATTCCCTACTATTATTATAGTGTCGCCACTTGTCCATAAGCTTGCCAGCTTGATTTTAAAGGAAGATCGCAGTGACACCTAACCAGCACATTCTTTGTCTCCGATTTACTTGAGGGGGAAGACCAGCCAGACCCTGATTATTTACAGTTTCTCACTACTACTTAATTGTCTACGTGACTTCGACCTTGCTCCCAATAGGGTGTCCCGGAAAATCGCTCCACCAAAAAATCAATAAAACGTCGCACGCGTTGTGATAAATGTCGCGTCGGGGGGTAAATAGCATAAGCATTTCTCTCAGCAATCGAAATGTCTTCTAAGATTGGAATTAATACCCCCTTCGCAATAGATTCGTAGGCGATAAAGGTCGGTATTCGTATAATACCTAAACCGGCAATCGCGGCGTCGCTGAAGAAACTACCGTTGTTCGCCTGCATAAGCTTAGGTACTTTTATGATTTGCTCACCACCCTGTTTGTTAATAAATGACCAGTGACCCGGATTATCCAGGTAACTGTATGTGATGCAGGGGTGGTTAACCAACTCTTCCGGTGTGGTCGGTGCACCATGCTGTTTAATATAGCCAGGGCTCGCACAGACCACGGTCGACACCCTGGCAAGTTTACGTGCAATCAGACTCGAATCTTGTAAATTGGCAATGCGAATACCAACGTCAAACCCTTCCTGGATTAAATCTATTTGACGATCATTAAAATCAATGTCGAAACTTAAATTTGGATGTAGTTTTTGAAATTCAATAATCGCAGGCCCTAAGTGCATGACACCAAAACTTAACGGCGCCGCGACACGAAGTTGACCGCTCAACTCATGATGAGCTTGACTTACTGCGTGCTCGGCCTCTTCTAAATCAGTAAGAATCTGTATACAACGGGTGTAAAACCCCTGGCCACTTTCAGTCAAGACTAGCCTGCGCGTTGTTCGGTGAAATAGCTCGACACCTAGCTGCTCTTCTAATTCCGATAAACGCCGACTCACGGCCGACTTGGCCACGCCTAACCGCGCTGCGGCGGCCGTCATCGTAGCGGCATCGACGATGTGAACAAACGCCTGAATTTCTTCGGTTTTAAGCATAATGTTCTAATATACGGAACAATAAGTTGCTAAACAAGCCATATATTCTTAATAACAGAACAGATATGCTATTTTTATCCCATTAAGAAACATGAGCAAAAACAATATTATGAAAAAACAAGAACTTAATGTCTTAGTCGTAACCTCCAGTGCCCGCCAATCCAACTCAGTGACTCGCCGCTTTGCCGACGAAATGTTAGACGAGTTACGTCACCAGCATGAGCACGTCAATGTGCAGCAACGTGATGTTTCTATCAGTTTGCCTTTTGTGGATGAAAAATGGGTTAACGCGAACTTCACCCCCAAGGAACAGCGTACAGATGAACACAGGGCAGCCTTATCGATTTCAAACAGCTTAGTCGATGAATTAAAACTCGCGGATGTTGTCCTCATCGGTGCACCGATTTACAACTTTGGTATCCCTGCAAGTCTAAAGGCATGGATTGATCAAATTGCGCGTGTAGGTTTGACTTTTAACTTTACTGAAAATGGTTCAGTCGGTACGTTACAAAACAAAAAAGCGTACATTGTAATCGCTTCAGGTGGAACACAGATTGGCAGTGAGATCGATTTTGCGAGTAGCCATCTTTGTCACGTACTCGGTTTTATTGGTATTACTGATGTGTCGATTATATCCGTACAGCAGTTCGACGAGGATAACGAGCAGGCAACGGCGAGTATTCGTACTCGAATAGCGGATCTAGCACAGCACGCCGTATAAACAACAGAAAAGGAACAGATTTTCAGCCCGTTGCATTTACTGCAGAAAAAACCGATACGGTTTATTTATGCGGCTGTAAAAAAACCGGCAACCAACCCTTTTGTGATGGAAGCCATAACAAATAAACCAAATCTTTAGGAACAACAAGTTTAATCTGTTCCTATCAAAATTAAAGGAGACAAAAAATGAAAATTCTAATCGCAATAGCAATGTTGCTACCGGCAATAGCATTTGCCGATATTAATATTCCCGACACCGCCCCCCCATTACCACCAAAGGCGGATTTCCCACCTGGCGTCGCTGAGGATGTCGGATCCAGGGGGTACCACGTATCAGAAATTAGAGACGATATCTTCTGGATTACCAACGGCGATTATCATGTAATGGCGGTAAAAACTCATAAGGGCGTTATGATTGTCGACGCGCCGGAGCCATTACCCTTTTTCCCGCCAATGGATGTGCTAGGCGCGGTAGCTGAGATTGCGCCGGGTTACCCCATTACCCATATGATTTACAGTCACGGGCATACCGATCATATTGGCGGTGCAGGGGTTATCAAAAAAGCTTTTCCCGACGTCCAAATCATCGCGCATAAAAAAACTAAAAGACTACTTGCAAAGATGAAAGATCCCAAGCGGCCGGTCCCGACAAAAACTTTTGTAAACACCATGACGGTTAGCAGTGGAGGGAAACAGCTTAAACTCCATTATCGCGGCAATACGCACATGCCAGGTAATATTTTTGTTCATGCACCTAAAGAGAAAACACTTATGGTGGTAGACGTAATTTTTCCTGGATGGGTACCGTTCAGGCGATTTGCGGTATCGGACGATATTAACGGATGGATTAAAGGTAATAAGGCGGTGCTTGATTTCGATTTCGACACCCTGATTGCCGGACACGTAACGAGATTAGGGACACGGGCGGATGTCGAGCTGCAATTGGAGTATGTGCAGGACATTATTGATTCCTTCGACAGCATAATGGGCGATCCCAACACGTTATTTAATGCAATCGGCGCATACGATTCGGTACATGGACCTGGCGCAGCTTTCGCCACGAACGCAAAATGGGCATTGTTCAGTGCGTTTTTCGATGCGTCTACCATGGCTTGCTCAGATTTACTGGATGGCAAATATACCGAAGGAGCGAGTTCGGGCGATAATCCCAAGGCGTTGGCAGGTGCTGAAGCTTTCAACTTCTCCAACTGTGAAGCATACTTCGTCGCCCGAAGAATCGGCGTAGTTAAAGTAGATTGAGCGTCTACTAGAACATCTTTCAGATATGGCGGGCACAATCAGTTGTGCCCGTTTTACTGTCATTACGAATGGCCTGTTCAACCGACGCCAAGACCTTATGCAACAAGTCCCGGGCCTCGGGTAGTGCCACATGGGCGATAAAAGTTGTTAGTTGAACATATTTTGTGCAGCCCATTGCAGCCAATCAACCCGAGTTACTAGCACCGCTCCTGGGCATCCATGCCCTCGCGGTATTAGTACATCCGTGTACGTCATCTGACAGGTATCAAACTGCTTTAAAACCTTGATAATCTAGGGTACTTCTAAAAATAGTAATTTTTGCGTGAAAGCAAGGAAGCTCCGCACGCAGAACCGGAGTGTATATGTAATACATGAGGATTCGAGTACGGTGCTGACGCCGCTATCGCGTAAAAAGTGCATTTTTAGAAGTGCCCTCTAGTGATATTGGCGTTATGCTGATAACTTGTCAGTGACGCATATATATAAGCGTAGCCCGTATGTAACGAAGTGGAATACGGGGAAATTAATACCGGCCCCGGATTTCGCTTCGCTTCATCCGGGCTACATACTGAGTTTTCGAATTCCATATTTAAAAGGAGGAAATCAAAATGGATTTACCTTATTGGTCCAGCCTAATCACCCAATACCCCAACAAAGACGCAGGTCTGGTTTTTAAGGAAATTGGTGGCAAAGTCGAGCTGAATTACGATATCGGTGTTTTTAATAATGCATGTGCAACACGCGTATCAAAGGCACTCAATGGATCTGGCGGAGTTCATCTTGTTCCATTTTTCAAAGATAAGAGCCCTAACGGCAAAATAGAACCACAAGTTACTTCAGGTAAAAATAAAAAGTGGTACATTTTCAGAGTTAGAATGTTGGTTAAGCATTTAAAATCCCGTTACGGTAACCCACAAGAATTTAAACCAATAAAATTCAAAAAAGAATTAAAAGATAAAAAAGGCATTATTGTCTATGAAGTTCCCGGCTGGAACGATGCGACTGGCCACGCTGATCTGTGGGATGGAAATAGAACCGTATACAAAGACTATGCAGGTCAAGCAACCAAAATATTATTTTGGGAGGCAAAGAATGAGCCAAAAAAGTAAATATGCAGTAACTCTTGCCACATTTGCATTCACGATTTTACTAACTGCAACTGTCATTAAAAATGTACAAAGTAATGCAAGTAGTGAAAAAAAGAACTTGATGGATTTTGCCTATGCAAACTGTATGTTCTGGTACTTCAAGTCAAAAAAATATGACACGAAGGATATTCGTGCCATATCCGGTGGTTATGTGGAGATGGGCAGCAGTTCGGCTGATAAATATCAGGAAATTGCCCTGTTTATCAAAAATTACAAAACATCACGTAAGACAAAACACGATACTGACCCAGAACTATTAAAATGTTTTCATCTTGATGAAAACACGGGTTTGCTGAATTTGATAAATGAAAAATAGACTTGGCGCACTTATAACCATGCTGTCAAGAATCAAGTTATCTGACCCCTTGATTCCAGTCAGTGAAAACCCAAGCATATTCGCGGCATCTAGGAGGCCACTTAACACACCACGAATACCAGGAAAGCCTTGGTGAAACACGCAATCTCGTGTTATTCGATTATTTCCAAATAAATGGGCTTGAATTCCAACTCAGACTCGTCTAGTTTCAATTAAAACCAATAATCATTGATGCTAAAAATCGGGGGAGTCCATGGGACGCATACTTTACCGGCTACTGCCGTGTGTTTTTCTATTACTCACTGCCTGTGGTGGCGGCAATTCAGCCGCTTCAGACCTATCCAGCCCAGCGACAACGACAACAACAACAACAACAGAACAGGCCCTGGTTAACCCCGGTGTCGGTCTGCCCGGGATCGTCTCATTAACAATATCGCCTACCTTCAGTGTTGTAAAAGTTGGCGAGTCGATACAACTGATCGCCATAGGCACCTTCGAGGATGGTTCCTCAAGAGAGGTCACCAGTGAGATCAGTTGGCTCGCCGTTGGCGATGGCACCGTCAACGATACCGGACTGGTCACGGGCACAAGTGTCGGCGGCATCTCAATAGCCGCCTCGGATTGGGAAAATACCTCAGTCGGGGCTGGTGCAATCGTCACTGTATCCCTGTATCGCATTGAGGGGAGTCTCGATCAACCGGTTGTGCTTACCGTTGATCAACCCCATCAAGGCGAGGTCAGCGATGGCGGTAGCGCGGATGGCTTCAGCTATTACCGCGTGGCGGTCACCCAGGGTGAGACCTACTATATCAGATTGACCGACCTGCTCGCCGATGCCAATCTCCGCGTCTACAGTGATGCGGCCTATAGCAACCTGTTGTGTGAGTCGGTAAATTATGCTGAATATGACGAATTGTGTGTCATCAGCGATACCACGCTCGATGAACTGTTTGTCCTGGTAGACGGCAACCAAACCGTCTTTACCGATGGCACCACCTATACCCTGCACGTACAACGCGGCTATGACAACCGGGGCACAAGGGACAACCCGGTGGCCGTTGAACTCAATGCCCCCTTCGAGGCCGAGGTGGGTCTGGGCACCAGTACCTATGCCGTGCCGGTGGCCTACAGCGGCAAATACACCATCCGCCTCAGCAACCTGACGGATAATGTCGATATCATCGTGATTGATCAATACAGTACCGTGAAGTGCTGGCCCGTCGATGCCGGCGGCACCAACGACGAGTCCTGTCAGGTACAAGCCGATGTCGATACCCTCTACATCCTGGCCATTTCCAACAACACCACAATTGGCGCCGCATTCACCCTCACCGTCACCGAAGACCATCCCGCCTATACCAGTGAGGGCACCAGCACGGCGCCGGTCGATGTGACCAACAGCCTGCCGTATAGCGGCCAGGTCGGTCAGAAATATGTCACCAGTAGCTACTATGCCGTCAGTGTCACGCCAGGAAAATCCTATATCGTCAGCCTGACCAATCTGGATGCCTATGCCGGTTTCACGGTTTACAACGGCGATGGCAGCTTCACAACACCAAGCTGTCATTCCGAGGGACACATCGATCATGTCTGCCGCATCGAGCCCGCCGCCGGCAATACGCTCTATATCAAGGTCGATGGCAATGACTTTGGGGCGGACTATACCCTGAATGTGACCGAAATCGTCTATCTGGCCGAGGGCACACAGGCGACACCCAAACTGGTGAGCCCGGAGCCCACCAGCTATACAGACCCTCATGCCGGCCAGGTCGATAGCGTGGCCAGCTATTATCAACTCCCGGTGACCGCCGGCGCCCTCTATCATGTCGGTGCCAGCAAGCTCTCCGGCAATATCGGACTGGAAGTCTATGACAGCGACTTCAGCACCCTGCTCTGCTCATCCGATAATGCCGACCTGACCGATGAGGGTTGCCAAACGACATCAACCACCAGTGGCACCACCCTCTACATCGTGATCACCGGTAGCATCTATGGCTCACGCTTCGATCTCAACGTCGATCGGGTTTACCGTCCGGTGGGGAGCCCTGCGGCACCGGTTGATATTACCGGCCAGTTACCCTTCACCACTGAAACGGGCCCCACTGTCGATCTCACCCAACAGAGTTACTATAAAGTCAGCCTGACACCCGGCAAGAGTTACCGCTTCTCGGTGACCGATTTCAGTCATCCTGATATCAGTCTCATGGTCTATGACGAGGACCCGAGCGACTTTTCCGATTTCAACTACTGTCATGCCGCCCAGTATTCAGGAAATTACACCTGCACCATCACACCGGTGACCTCCGTCAGCGGGGTCGTCTATCTGCGGGCGCGTGCCGTCAACACCCTGTATGGTGCCGGCTTTACCATCAACATCGAGGAGATCGCCTACCAATCTGAAGGGACAAGCGACAGCCCGGTTGTGGTGGGCAATTTCCCCGTTCCCTATGATTCATATGGCACCGTACTGCAAAATAATCTGTTGAGCTACAACGGTGAAACCGGTGTCGGCAGCAGCTACTATGTGGCCGATATCAGCGGGGGTTACGATTATGTGGGCTACCGGGTCAACCTCACCAATCAAGGTTCTGATGCCGACCTGTATGTTTATGACGATGCCGGCTTCAGTAATCTGCTCTGCGTCTCCAGCAATGGTAGTAGTAACGACGAGTCATGCGCCATTAGCACGGCCAGCAATCAGCTCTATATCCGTGTCGATGGTGCACCCAGCGGCTTTGGCGCGGTCTATACCCTGGAGGTGGACCAGGACTACCAGTCGGAAGGCTCGCCGGTGACCGGCAAAGGCAAAAAGACAACAGGCGGTGCACTGGAACTCTCACTGGCCATCTCCCACCCAGGTGAGGCGGACAACATCGACGCCAGTTATTACCAGGTCCCGGTGACAGCCGGGGTATCGTACACCATCGGGCTGAGTAATCTCTTTAATTCCGCCTGTATCAGAACCTACCCCGATGACGATGGCACCTTCACCAGTTCCAGCGGACCGTATGACACACACAATGGGCTTAACGACAAGACGTTGACAGTCACGCCCAATAGCGATGTGTTGTACTTCAAGATCGTATCGTGCAGTTACCCGGCCACCAACGGCACGGCCTATACTGTAGAGATCAATCCTAGCCCATAGAGAATATGGATGCCCCTTTCGGGGCATCCTTGTCTTTATATAACCGGGTCAACGAACAATATTCCTCCACACCCTCAGGAACGGCTTGTAACCGCGATGAAACATCTATCGTGGCCATAAATCTCACTAACAGCAAGCGTAGCCCGTATGCAACGAGGTGGAATACGGGCGATCATAATTTTGGTCCTGGACACCACCCCGCTTCAACCAGCCACACTCACTATCGTCCTGCTGCTTGACGCATTTTTTGTCGAAAAAATAGATGTAGGTCGGGTTATTAAACCGACAAGCGTCGCGATAGCGACACAAATAAAATCTGACCCTTGATTCATACCTCAGCCAAACTTGTCTTCATTAAAATGTTGCTGAATTTTCTCAACCTCATCCATATTGTCGAGTAAAGCATCCACACAGTCTTGATCCAGTGTCTAAATGCACATATTTTGTACAGCCCATTGCAGTCAATCAACCCGAGTTACCAGCACCGCTCCTGGGCATCCATGCCCTCGCGGTATTAGTACATCCGTGTACGTCATCTGACAGGTATCAAACTGCTTTAAAACCTTGTTAATCCAGTGATATTGGCGTTATGCTGACATCTTGTCAGTGACTGGTATATAAATAAGCGTAGCCCGTATGTAACGAAGTGGAATACGGGGAAAATGAATACTGGCTTGTATATTAGTCGTAACGAATATTAGACAAATCCGGGATTTACCCGGTTTTTCATTCAAACAATCGACACCACAAAGGGAAAAAGGACTAGCCCATGAAACTACTCATCGCGGAAGATACGCCATTTCTTCAACTGTTCAACACAGAACTCATGAATATTTGGGGATATGACTTTGATATGGCATCAAATGGTATAGAGGCCGTTGATTATGCTTTGAAAAATGAAGGAAAATATGATCTTGGACTCATGGATATCGAGATGCCGGTGATGAATGGTCTGGAGGCCACCCGACTCATCCGGCAAAAGGCCAAATATTTTCCCATCATGGCCTATACCTCGAATCCCGCTTATAGAAAACAATGTTTTGAGTGTGGATTTGATGAGTTTGTTGAAAAGCCAACGACGCCAGGGAGTCTTTTCAAAAAAATAAATGAATTAACAATAAAAGCAGTCTTGTTAGACTGTGAAAATAATAATATCTCAATTAAACAGGTGACACCCATGAGCTCAGATGAATTAAAAGAGTTAAGAGAATTAGAAAAAAAAGGCTTGGCTAAATTTAGCCTCATAGGTACAGAGCATAAATTTCTGGTACACCAGAACATTCAAAATAAATTGTCACATGATTTCATTGCAGAGAAAAAGTTGTTATCCGAGTTTATCGATCGTTCTCCTGATAGCCCAGGGATAATACATGTATATGCATCGAATTTGCATGCTAATAAAAAATTCATCTCAACAGAATTGCTTAATCAGTTGGTTCCAGAAGAAGATAAAGTAATGAAAAACTTTACAGAAAAAGTAGAGTATGAAGAAAATGAGCCATCCAAATAGAAAAAATAGGGATAGATTTATTTATATATAATAAATATTGAGAATTTTATAGCAAAATAAATCTGTCCTTCTTTTTCTTTTTCAGCGGTCAGACAAAGCTTGGTAAATTATCTGTAATAGCTCAGGCTTGATCTGACAGGCAGTGCCAGGTTGTAAGTCCGGTACCTACCCAAAGCAGACCTTTGGTTAAAAGGTAATTGATAGGCATTATTACAATAATACACTGCTGGGTCCGCATGTTCATCAGGAAACTATACGGCCCCATTTGATGTTAAACTGTTGAAAATATCAATTTACCAATAGTTATATTACCATTTTCTAATAATGATATACGGACCTGTTTAATCAACTGTTAGCTAACCAAAGACAATACGGGCTACTGAATGGCATCAACAACAGAAATTATAGAGAGAATTGACGACGTTCTTACGCAAAATAGGCGAATTGAATGGACGTACATTTTGCTTACAGTTGTCTTATTTGGCACCGGTATTTCTTGCTTTGTTGTTGCGCTGGTGACCGGCCAATTTGCTTGGTCCACACCGTCAGCCATCACTACAGGGTTATTGTATTGGCCTCTCCGTGAAATAAAAGACATACGACAAAAGAACATAGCTTTAGCAACTGCACCAATGCTGATTACGCTATTGCCAAAGGTCAAAGCTGCTGAAGAAATTCAGAAACTTTTACAAACGTTATATGGCGGGGGGAAGTGATGTCCTCCTCTGACAAAACGAAAGAAGTATTAGAGCAAATACTTGCTCAACTTTACTCCGAACAGGCTCAGGAATCTAAGGTAGCTGATGGCTCTTACCTTATTGCTGAAGATGGACAGCTTCTAGGTAATATTACTGATAACCTATATGATACAAACTCTATATTAAATCAATATGGCCCTTTTGGGAGTCCGTACAGCACATCTAGTATATTTAATGATTATTCGCAGTATGGAAGCCAATATGGCGCTTATAGCATTAATAATCCCTACTGCACACAACCTCCAAAGTTAGTGATAAATGGAAGGTTTGTTGGCTATGTAACTGCAAACCCGTATATGTCTAACAGGATATCGCCAGAAGCTTTTCTATATACGCTGGAAAATGATTTGCAGTCCTTATTAAGGGGGCAAGTTGTTGAGTCTGAAAGTCAAGCTAGGCAGTTAAAAAGAGAATCTTATATAGAAGCACAGGATGGTACTTTTCTTGGGAAATTAAATCCAAATAATTTTGACAAAGAATCAATATTTAATAAATACGGATCCTATGGCAATAAGTTTTCCCAAATTTCTATATTCAATAAATTTTCACCATATGGAAGTCAATTTTCTGAACTGAGTCCGTACAATAAATTTTCACAAACTCCACCGAGAATATTTGTTAATGGAGAATTTGTAGCATATTTAACTGTTAATAGTTATATAAGCCCTCGAATTGATCCAGAGGAAATAATTACATGGGCAGAAAGAAATGTATCGAAATTTGGTTAGCTAACAAGGCACTCGTTCAGACGCTTCTTACGTCGTGGCCGCACAGCTTAAACGTTAGGCAGTAAATCATTATTATCCAAGGAGAAAGATAATGTTAGAAATATTCCTAGGCAAAAAAGTACAGATAAAAACTGGATCCGAAGGTGGCATAACTGAAAATAATTTACAACTTTTGGATGTTGATGGTGTATTAATAAAAGTGCAGGATACACAAGGGAAAAGGCGCATCATAAATACTACATCTTCAAATTTTTATGAAATTCAATTACAAGAATAATCAATATTGAAGGACCGCTCATGGCCGATATGAGACTAGTCAGGTTTCTACCCATTGCAGACATTTCAAAATATCGAATACGTAGTCTAACAAGAGTATGGTAAGTATATGGCTAAATGGTTAAAAAGATTTTGGATATGGTCAGCAGAAAACAAAAATAGCCTACAAGGTATTGTATTAATATTTGCTATAGTAACTACGGTAATAGTGGTTCCAAGTGCAATTATCCAATTTTTCCGAGCAGATCTCCTTGTTCGCGTCAACATTGATAAAAATGCTATTCCTGAAGATGTAATTTTATTTAATAAGAAAATATCTAAATTTTTCCAGTGGAATTTTGAAAAATTACGAGAGGATATGCCAAGCAAGCTCATTGATAATATAGTAGATGACCCTGTGTTACAACGTCTCGGTTATCCTGGTTTACCGGAAGAGGTTGCCTATATTGAGTTAATCAATCAATCTGAAAGTGTTATATCTGGTGTGCGTGTAGTGTTTAATCGTGCTCATGTCTTATGGGGGGTTGGAATAACGGGAGAATATTTATCAGAAACTGAGGTAAATAAGTTTAAGGCAAAGCTTAACGACGGACTAAGGACAGGATCAATTGTTCTTCCAGTATTACCTGATATTCAACCAGGTTCATCAATTAAGTTACTATTGTATGGAGACGTTGACAACATAGAGACAAAAATAACGTCAGTAGGCTATTCTAATTCAATTACAACATTAATCGAGGTTGAGGATGGAATGCTAATTTGGATTTATAGAAATCCTTTAGTATTCTTGATTGCTTTCATCGTTCCGGTATTTTATATAGTGTTAATGATAGCTAGTCCAATTTGGTTGAAAGTTAGAAGGAATATCATACGGAACGAGAAAAAATATATTTTCTACGACAATGCGTGTGAATTAGCAATTAAAAGTAAGCATGATGATGCAATGATTCTACTTCGGCAAGCTGTTGAGGCTGGATATTCTAATCGGCATCATGCCTTAAATGATAAAGACTTAGCACCTCTTCGAGGTCGGAGTGATTTTCAACAATTATTCAATGAATCCTAGATTACAAGAGGACGGAGGGAGTAAAAAGTTAACCAATCCTGAATGGCTGCTTCTGGCCGAGGCTGTGTGAAAACTCAAAAAATATCATGAATGAAAAATATTTTTCCCACTTAGCATACGATATCGTTATAAATTGAAATGTTAACTACACAATAAAATGGATTCTAATGACTTGTGATCGCAAATTCACCACTTTTGAAATCATGATTTAGTTTTCACACAGTCTGGGCCGAATTGAGACATTGGTATAAATGACGGAAAACTACCCTAAGCGGTCATTTAAGTTTTTACTCTGACCAAAATATTCCCATTTAACACCTGGTAGGAGCTGGCAACATGGAACAAAGTGAAGTGAAAAAACCAGAAAGTGCCAAACACAAAGCACTAGGGATATTTGGTGCGCTTATAGCCATCGCTATTGGTAGGTATTCCGGAGCAAATCTGCTTTTCCCCTTAGCAGCAACAGCACTTGTTTGGTGGGGTGGTAAGAAACTGCTTAATGATGCAAAGCTCATTTTCCTTCCGGCACTCTCGGTGCAAGCTGGTCATTTGATATGGCTTATTTTTGGTTTAATTTACATTGGTAAATTAGACGCAAATATAATCGATGTCTTTGTTTTAGTTGCTGGTCTCACATGGCTTGTACTCAAACCAGGACTAGGTCCGGTACTTCTTCTTGGTATTTTTCAAACATTTTCATTAGTCATTAATTTCGTTCTATTTCTTGATGCGGCAGTTGGCACTATCGCACATCAAGCACTACTGATACATATTATATGGAGAATTCTAGCGTTATATTTAATTGGACAAGCATACTTTAAGTTTCGTCGCGAGGAAAAAATATATTCGCCACCGGAAGTCCAATTAATTGACAGTCCATTGTTAAACCCAACAGTTGAGCTCTTCCCGACATCACAAGCAAAGTTAATCGTACTTTATTTCGCGACTATCGGATTTTATTCATTCTATTGGTTTTATAAACACTGGAAATTCCAAGAGGAAAAGTTGGGAAAAAATATTATTCCCGAGCTAAGAGCAATTTTTTATATATTTTATACGTACTCACTATTCGAATTAATTGAGACTGTATCTGCCGATAAGGGCGTTACGAAATCGGCAAACGCTGGCGTATTAGCGACTATCTTCATCATAGGTACTATTATCTCAAGTATATTGAGTCGATTTTATTCGCGTGGAGAGGCTATTGGTATTGCAGACTACGCTGGCTTGCTGATTATGGGAATCCTTGTGTGGCCTCTTTATGTGATGCAAGGTATAGCAAATAAGGTTAACGGCGACCCGAAGGGAAAAATAAATAGTTCGTTCTCCATTTATAATTATATATTCATATTTATCGGCTCGATAATTTGGATATCAATTATGATTGAATTTCTTCAATTCGAAAATGGTATTCCAACCTAAAAAGTGTTCAGGGTCTACCATCGTATTTTGTAGGTGACCTTGGTCAAGTTGGGCGGTATTATAGCATCTTGGCAAGGGTGTGGCTGTTGGGGTCAGCAACTTTGGTTGGCTCGGACTTGAAATGCCGCCCTTGTCATCTACATCATCCATCGAGGGTCCACTGGGATGATGTCAATCGAAAGATCGTGACTCTGCAAGTAGACGAGACTGATGGATGATCTTTCGTTTTGCTTATGGGGGTTCATCGAACATTTGGGGTCAGAGTCTGAGGGATCCCCACAAAATATTACTTGCACGTCATTGCGAGGAAACACTGAAAAATGGCTATTTTTCAGTGTTGACGCGGCAATCTCGGGTTTACAACTCCGTAACTGGAGATTGCTTCAGTCGCACACTCCTTCGCAATGACAAGTGTTTTATAGCGTTTTCCGGATCAATTTTTACTAACTTGTTGTTTTTGATC
>Ga0209633_10000884_pt1 | contig 32952 bp, 28 predicted proteins | sample Cruoilmetagenom1_FD_187290 | JGI IMG/M metagenome (GOLD analysis project Ga0209633, IMG submission 187290) | Oil polluted marine microbial communities from Coal Oil Point, Santa Barbara, California, USA - Sample 1 (SPAdes) (version 2) | ecosystem: Environmental > Aquatic > Marine > Oil seeps ... | reverse complement strand
AGTGGTACTACCACTGTACAAAAAGACGACAAAATATTGGCCAAAGACGCAGACACAAAAGTACGTGTCATACATAAAGAAGATGCTACAAAATCTGTGTGTGTAGAAACAGGTAATGCTGTAGTAGTACTACCTTAAGAAAAAGAGAGGATTGTACATGGTTGTGGGCATCATTACCCACAAAAAAGATTAGAAGTTATACCCTATTCTTACAATGGTCTTAGTATCTGTTGTGTCAAATCCAACAGGCGGGACCTTGTCATAACGTACTTCTTCTTCTATGCTCATAGAAAGGTTTTCTGCCACAGCAAAGTTAAATCCAGCCACTACCAACACCTCATAGTCCCTAAAATCATCAAAATTTTGTGAAGCACCTACTTTTACATAAAGATCACTCACTACATTGAGTTTGTTGTTATATTCTAAATATTCATTTAATGAAGAGTATTTGTGATCCTCTTGTTCATTCGAATACTGTTCTACATTATAGGCAGCTCCAAGCTTCACTTTTAATGAATGTTGTCCATCATTAAATACCTCTTTGCCTATGCCAGCGCCAATGGCAAATTTGTTATCAAAATTTCTAAACTCATTTCGTAACCAGTTGAGTGATGCATACCCTAACCACCCATCTACTATAAATTGTTCAAGTCCTAGATTTGCTGTAAACTCTTCATTTTCTTTGACATCATTGTTTTCAGTGACAAATGCTGATGCATCAAACCCTATTTTAATAGGTTTGAGCCAAGAACCTTGTGTGGTCACTGACATGGTATATTTACCATTAATGTTCAGTGTCTCGGTGTTTCCTGTAGTATTGGAAAACCCGAAATTTACACTCTGTTTAAGCTCTTTACTTGCATCTACAGTTGAATTGGCTGCGTATTTGGCTTTTACGTCAGATACTTTGACCTCAGCTGTGACTATGGTAGTAGTCATAGCTATTGCTATCATAAGAGAATGTATAACATTGTGCATTCTATTTCCTTTTATCAATTCGCTCGCGCATTATAGCATGACAAAACTTTTGCATGAGACAATATATTACGTTAAAATAAACAAAATCTTAGAAGGTCAAGTGATGAAGTCTTTAGCTGTTTTTACTATTTTATTACTTGTATTCTTTGGTATAAGACATTCTCAGGAACCCAAAATGACACTTCTATCCACCACTGAAACTATACTTGCTATGGGCGACAGTCTTACCTATGGATTTCAAGTCGCACCCAAACACAGTTATCCTTACCAGCTCTCTAAGATGAGTGGCAACCGTGTTATCAATGCCGGGATCAATGGTGAGACCTCCTCAGAAGGACTGGATCGTCTCCCTAAACTTCTAGAAGACCCGTCGATCAAAATAATGATACTATGTCTGGGAGCCAACGATATCATACAAAGACAATCTATCACAGCACTCAAAAAGAATTTAAAAGAGATGATACAAATGGCAAAAGGAAAAGGTATCAGGGTCTTACTTGTCTCTGTACCAAACTTCACACTCTTTGGTCTTTCAGACTTGGAGATCTATGAAAAGATCGCTAAAGAAGAGAATGTCGTTCTTGCTCCAAATATCTTAGCTGATATCCTGGAGCAACCTTCACTAAAGATAGACCAGGTACACCCCAATGCCTTAGGGTACGAGCAGATGTCCAAAATGATCTATGCACGCTTAAAAGATGAAGTGCTTATGAACTAAGCCTCTCCACGTATCTGATAGGTGATATCCCCTGCACCAAAACCAGTCACCAAACCTTCACTATACTCTCGAATGACATGACCATCTTTAAATACCTTAACAATGCCATCTTCTTTAGTGACCGAATCTGCCATAAGAAGCTTATAACGTGAGAATGCACCTTTCAGGTCGATGTCAACTTCTACCTCTCCTGCAGCCCAGATAGGTAAGATGACCAACTCATCGACCCCTTCAAAACATTCTACAAATCCTTGCAGGTTATCCATGGTACGACTGTATTTATGGGGTTGCCAAATGACATTGAGTTGATTAAACTCACGAAGTTTTTTGTAGGCTTCAAGCGATTCCATCGTCACTTTGATCTCAGTGGGATGATGCCCATAGTCATCAATGACCACACAAGACTCTCTGTTTTGTACGATATCAAAACGTTTTTTGATCCCTTTGTAATTCAGAAGATTTTTACGGATATCTTCTAGCTGCTCACCAAGTTCTAATGCACCCAAGATCGCCAGTGCAGCATCAAGCGCAATGTGGTTTCCAAAACCAAAGACTTCAAACGTACCCATATCTAAAAGGTCAAACTTCGTATGAGGTTCACCATCTACCAAAACAAACGCTATGTTCTCAATGTCTTGAGAAGGGTACAGTTTGATACTCTCCATTTCTAAAGAAGAAAGAAATTCATCTTCTGCATTGATCACACGGATTTTCGCTAAGCTCAAAAAGTTTTTATAGGCATTATAAAAACGCTCTTCATCATACTCGTAGTACTCCATATGTTCTGGCTCAACGTTGGTTACTATGGCTAAGTGAGGGTTGGAGTTTAGAAAACTTTCATCACTCTCATCTGCTTCAAAAACTACTTTGTTGTTAGGAAAGTTACGTACGTTTGAACCAAACGCTTTACTGATGGCACCTATGAGTGCATTAGACTCAGGGATGACAGAAGAGAGCATCGCTGAAGTGGTACTTTTCCCATGTGCACCACCTACTGCATAAACTTCTTTTTCTCCAAGGATGGACTTTAAAGATTCTTTGCGGGAGAGTAGTTCAATGCTCAGTTCTTTAGCCTTTAGGTACTCAGGGTTGTTGGGACGCACTGCAGCAGAGTAAATGACACGATCCACTCCCTCAACTGCATCTTCATGGTGGGGTATGGTTATCTTCGCGTCAAAGTTCGTTGCTAAATCATTAGTGATCTCTGTTTGCTTGATATCAGAACCTGATATCTTATGCCCATCATTAACCAAAAACTTCGCCAATGCTGAAAGCCCTATGCCACCTATACCTATAAAATGTATCTTCACTTATTTCTCCTTAGACTCATCTAGTACTCTAAGTTCTTCTTTTCCTTGCTTCACTTGTTTAGCAAACATATTAAGCAAGATGTCCGTAGGTTGTGCAAATGTCTGTATGAAGAATGCCAAAGGATCATTTTCATCTACACCTGTCACATCCACAAGGTTTTCTATAAAGTCTTCAAAACTATGTCCCGCCATCACCGCAGCCGCGTGTATCATCATCGCATCTTTTAGCTCATCATGTGCTATGGTGTAGTTCAGTACTAAAAATATCTCTTTAGCACCCTTCTTGTCATTTTCGCTGTAACGTTGTATGCCATGTTCGTAGATGGCTCTAGCTGTTGCCAAGTCTTCTACCTCGTTCAGGTCAAAGTTTTGAGAGTCCGTTAGTTTTTGTGCCAGTCTGTCAAAGGCATTGTTTACAATGAACGTAAAGATTTCATTGATCTCATCTTCGGGAGCTTCAATGATGAGCTGTGCATCTAAAAGTTGGTACCCTTTTGAGATACTTTGTTCTACTTTACACTCTTCTTCAAGTCTTTTTATATTTGCCAAAAACTCAGGGTCTTTTTTTAATTCTTCTACGTGTATTTCAGGGTTTTCCATCTAGTTATTCTCCAAACATAATTTAATTCTTGTTAGCGCTTCTTTTGTTTTAACTGCCTCGTATACCAGTGCAAGTCGCACATATCCTTGCCCTTCACCTTCACGTCCTAAAAATGATCCAGGGATGACTTTAAGGTTATACTTTTCATACAGTGTAGTCGTAAACGTTATCTCATCTTTTACTTTGAGCCAGATGTAAAAGGTGGCTTTAGGTGCATCTACACCTAACACTTCTTTGGCTACTTCAAAGTTCGCTCTATACTTTTCTCTAAACACAGCCACATGTTCCTGATCTGCCCATGCTACAGCTGCAGCTTCTTGCAAAGGCAAAGGAGAAGCACACCCCACATAGGTACGGTAAACCATATAGTCTTTAAGTATCTTTGCATCTCCAGCGATGAACCCAGAGCGAAGCCCCGGTGCAGAGGAACGCTTAGATACGGAGTTGATGACAAGGACATTTTTAAAGTCTGTATTACCTACTTCTACACTTGCATTAAGTAAAGACGGTAGTGGTTCATCTAAGTAAAGGTCCGCATAACACTCGTCATTCATCAAAACAAAGTTATGTTTGAGTGCAAGATTCACCCACTTTTTTAAATCCTCCATACACATGACTGAAGAAGTCGGGTTATTAGGAGAGTTCAGTATGACAAAGTCTGCCTTGGCTAGTGCTATTTCATCTACTTCAGGCTGAAAATCATTTGATGCATTGAGATTGAGGTAGATCACTTCTGCCCTACACGCCTTGGCTGCACCTTCATAGATCTGATAAAAAGGATTTGGAAACACCATCACTGGGTCTTTGACATCATGCAGTAAAAACTGAGGAAAATTAAAAAGCACTTCTCTTGTACCAAAGGTTGGGATGAGTTGTGTGTTGTCAAGGCTCAAACCAAAACGTACTTTGTTGTACTTTATCATCGCCTCACGAAGCACAGACTCACCTGCTGTTTTAGGGTACTTGTTTAACAATGTTGCATGGTTATTTAAGGCATCAAGTATAAACTTTGGCGTATCAAACTGTGGCTCACCTATAGTCAAAGACAAAGGAGTATACTCAGCATTAGGTGTGATATTTTGCAGTAAGGTATTGAGTTTCTCAAAAGGGTAGGTTTCGAAGTTCATAAAAGCCCTAGATATAATATATTTTGTCTGCGATTATAGCAAATTTGCAGTAAACTACAACTTTGTTACAAATGCTTGAGCATTCATATGCTTACGCACTTTTGTTAATGCTTTTCGCGCATCAATTTCTCTAGTATAAGGGCCTATCAAGACTTTATGACTGTGCGAAAACTTGACCCTATAGGGTAAGTCAAGTTTTTCTATGCCTTGAAGGTATTTCTTGCTAGGCGACTGCTGAAATGCACCAGCTTGGACATAGTACTTTTCAAAACCCGTGGTATGCTCTACGGGACGTGTTTGCATAGACCATAGATCCCCGCTAGAAGCTCGTTGTTGTTTAGGTTTAACACCTCCTCTGCCTTTATAGGTCACTAGCCATTTCATGATGTCATTTTGAAGCGCAGAGGCTCTCCAGTTACCTTTGTTAGATTGGACAAGTATCACTACTGTATAGAGTTGTCCAGAGGCACTTTTGACGTAACCACCGATGTTTTTAGTACGTCTAAGGGTCCCTGTCTTCATCCATGCTTTGTTTTTGACTTTAGTTGCACGAAAACGTTTTTTTATCGTGCCATCTACCCCTGCAATGGAGAGTGTATTCATCCATCTTTTCCCATAACGTATATAAGCATCATCATACATATCTGCCAGTATCTTTGCAGACATTTTGGCTGTACGTGAAAGTCCCGAACCATTATCTATACTCAGTTTTCCAGGGCTTAAGGCACCTTTATTTTTCAAGATCTTTCTTACTGCTTTGCGCCCTTTACTAATGTTAGAGGGTTCACCATAGATCTTTGCACCCAGAGAAAGTAAAAGATGTCGCGCATACAAGTTGTTACTCTTCTTGGCGGTCTTAGAGATGATCTTTTCTAAAGAGTCAGAATAATGTGTAAGAAAAGGCTTTGCATCTAAAGGTACCTTACGTAAACGCATGTTACCCGCTACAGAGACACCTGCTTTTTTTAGTTGATCTTTCAACGCATAATAAAAAGAAAGGTACGGCTTCGTCACCACCTTACAAATGTTCTGTTGCCCACAATGCTTAGAAACTTTTCCTTGTAAGGTAACCGTAGGAGTAATCTCACTTTGCTTTATCCTTACACCAGGCCAAGAGTATCGTCCTTTACAGGGTTTGTTTACTGTTTGCAGTTTATTGATGACTTTATAACTACCATCCACATCTTTTTTAGTCACAGAATTTTGTCTGGCTTTTACACATATGGTACTCACACGCTCGTTAAACATCATCGCATCTGGCATCGCATTGTAAGGGCTGTGGGGATGTTCGTCAAAATCAGAACTGTTTTTGGTGCTTACCCTAAAAAAACTACGGTCTATAACTATATTTCCTGTAATCTTTCGTATTCCTTTTGCACGTATCTTAGCTACTATCTTCTTTAAATCCTTAGAATCTAAGGTCGGATCACCAAAACCTTTTACGATCATGTCACCATAAAGTACGCCGTTTTTCACACGTCCTTTGGTATAAAACTTTGTGGGGAAACGGTAATCAAAACCCAATTGAAGTACAGCAGCATACGTCGTAAGTACTTTGATGACGGACGCAGGTGTTCTTGTGGTTGTTGCATTGTGTGATGCCAATACTCTAGTATTTTTACCCACTTCTTTGATATAAATACTTATATCTTTTTTAGGGATAGTAGACTTCGTTATCATCTTCTCAATGGCACTAGGAAGCGCATAGATACTAAGTGTACATATCAGATAAAGTGCAAATAATCGTTTCAACTCATGCTCCTGTGTGCAAGTAAAAGTCTCTGCATCGCTTCTTCTAGTACCGTACTACTTGTTCCCACATTTAAACGCATAAAACCCTCTGCATTGTCTCCAAAATCTATCCCGTTATTGAGTCCTAGTTTTGCTTCATTTACAAAAAAAGAAACCAATGCTTCTTGACTGAGCCCTAAACCTTTACAATCTAACCACATTAAAAAAGTAGCTTCAGTCTTTACAGGGATGATAGGTAACTTTTCTTCATGTAAAAACATTTTAACATAGTCTATATTACTTTGCAAATAACTTTTTAACATCTCAAGCCAACCTTCACCCTCTTCATATGCGGCCATAAGTGCTTCTATACCAAAAGGGTTTCCATTGGTGATACCAGACTTATTTTGCTCTGTTTTGTAGGCTCGACGTAAGTGATCATCTGGGATGATAGCATAAGAGGTATTGAGTCCTGCGATGTTAAAGGTTTTAGAGGGGGCATTGAGTACCACATTGTGTTGCATGGCACTTTCAAAAGAACCTATAGGGTGATGTGCTTTTTCATACACCACATCTGCGTGTATCTCATCTGAAATGATGAGGACATTGTTGTCCACACAGATCTCTACCATTTTTAAAAGTTCTTCTTTTTCCCAAACACGCCCAGTAGGATTATGTGGTGAGCAAAGTAAAAAGAGTTTTGCCTCTTTGGCTTTAGCTTCAAAGTCTGCAAAGTCTATGCTATAGACGCCTTCTTTGTAGACTAACCCATTATCCAGTACTTTTCTTTTTTTATGTAATACTGAACTCATAAAAGGCGCATAAATAGGTGTTTGAATGATAATACCATCCCCCTCTTGTGTGTAAGCAGTGATAGCAAAGTTGAGTGAAGGCACCACACCATAACAAGGTACTATCCACTCTTTTTCTATCTGCCAGCCAAAACGCTTTTGCATCCAGTTTTCTATAGCCGCATAATAACTCTCAGGATAGATAGTATAACCATACACAGGATGTTTGGCTCTTTTTTGCAAAGCTTCTTGTACACAAGGAGGTGAAGCCAAGTCCATATCTGCCACCCATAAAGGAAGAAGATCATCCGTACCAAACTTTTTTTTACTCTCATCCCATTTAACGGAATGGGTATCTTGACGATTTATGCTTTCAAACATTTACTTCTTTTCCCATACTGTCATGTGTGCTATCGTATATTGGTGTTTTCTTGCTGTCTCTTGTATGACAAAAGGTACATTTTTGGTCTCTAGCAAGGTAAATGCATCTCCAAGTATCTCTTCAAGTCCTTGTTGTGTGGTTACATTTTCCCCATCACGCTTGTACCCGCCTATCCACTTTTCTTTGGGTGTAGATTCTTCTTGCCACGTGTAAGGAGACGTAAGTATAAAGATACCCCCCGCATTAAGTCTAGAAGCAACATCATCTAAAAATTTACGTGGGTCATAAAGTCTGTCTATAAGGTTGCCCCCAAATATGAGGTCAAAGTCTTTATAGAGTGGTTTTAAGTTACAAGCATCCGCTTGCCAAAAAGCTACTTTTTTACGCTCATCCTCTAAGTTGAACTTTGAAAGAGTGACTTCATGAAAGCTCTCTAGTTCACCTTCGGTGGGCATGGTATAACGTAAGACACCTTCGTCTTTAAGCACTTGGGCTTCTTGTATGAATCGTGCAGAGAAGTCCACCCCTATCACTTCATCAAAGCCACGTGCAAGTTCAAATGTACTTCGTCCTATGGCACAGCCTATGTCTAAAGCTTTGCCTTTTGGTTTATCTTTCATATATTCCAAGGCAAGTTTTGCACAAGTAGCAGGATAATTATCTACCCCTAAAGCATTTTCAGCCCAACCAAAATGGCAATACTGAGTAATAATACTATCCGTCGTATAATAATCCGTCACAACTTTCTCCTCGTAATTACTTTTTATATATCTAAATCCAGCATGCTGGTAAAAGTGTCGCCTAAACCCATAACGGCTTTTTTGTGTAGCTAGATTGCCACAACTGACCCATGAACCACCATTGATAAGGTTATGTTTTCCATCAAATGTGGGTACAGTGAAATCATCATACACAGGGTGCACTTTAAAGCCCTCAAAAGGGTACATAGGCGTACGTGACCACTGCCAAACATTGCCTATGACATCATAAAAGTCACCCTGTTTATGGGTATCTACAGGTACAGAAGAGGCAAAATGCTCCAGATTGATGTTTGCAACACTCTCCTCACTTTCTGTCCATTCCACATAACTGCTTACCTTGCTTGCATCACGAAGCCTGATGTACTCATCTTCAGTGGGCAAGATGATGTTTACACCCAATTGCTTGCTCTTCCATTTACAAAATGCAGTAGCCTCTAAGTGGTTCACTTCCACGGGCCAACTCTCTGGTAAATCTATCTCTCTACTAAGGGTTCTAAGCTTATATTGGCTCTCTTGTATACACCAAAATAGTGGGTGCTTTGCTTGCGTATAGTCTCTCCATGCTCTTCCTTCTGTACACCAAAAATCATCATTGTCATACCCACTGTCATTAACAAATGCCAAATACTCTGCATTTGAAGTAAGGTACTTGGCTGCTTCAAAGGTAGGTATGTCTGCTTGATGTTCTCCATACTCATTATCCCAGCCAAAGAGCTTAGATTCTTTGTTTTTACCCAAAACGACGGTGCTTCCATGCACTTCTAAAAGTTCATTTTGTGGCGCATCCCTATTGTCACTACACTCTATCCACTCTCTGTCTTCTTTCACGGATGCAAAGGGGATTTGTCGTATCAGTACGGATGAGGTTTCCAAATGGATGTTTTCATGTTCTATACCCATCATGATCACCCACCAAGGAGAATCTTCTCTAATGGGAAGCTCTAAAGGCAGGGTGTCGATGAGAGTATTGACCACATCGTAGACTTCGTCGCGGTAACGCTGGGTCTGTGCTACACTAGGCCATGTATAATGTTTTTCATTTAAGTCATCCCAAGACATTTCATCGACACCCACAGCAAAAGTGGATTCCAGTTCTGGGTTTACACGTTCATCTATCATCTTTGCTAATTTAAATTTATTGATAAAAAAGGTGGCTGTATGCCCGTAGTAAAAAATAATAGGATGACGAAGGGGGTCTGACTTTTGAAAATAAGCACTCTCATCTGAGACAATACGAAAAAGAGATTCATACCGCTTGTAACAGCGTTGAAAATATGTTTTGATCTCTTTTCGTTTTACTTCAGGGTCACTGCCATGAAGTGTTGGCATCTTTATCACGTGCTTATCCTTCTTGTAAGTCTATACATGAAAGGTACCCAAGTAGACTTAAAAATCAGCCTTGACCTTAGCACTTTCTATCATAGAAACAAAAATAGTGTACAGGTTTGCAACGACAGCACCTATCACAAGCCCCACTGCCATAGGTTCATTCGCATAAAACTGTAAAGAAAAAAATGCAGGGATAAGGTGCAAGTCAGCCACCAAAGAACCTGCTAAAAGTTCCGCAGACAGTACATTACGTATCCCTATTTTCATCAGTGTAGAGATGACATTGACAGATCCTGCTATAAATAACGCTACAACAGAATGTTCATACAAAAATGCTGCTGATGTTGTCAATGACATCAATGTAAAAAATATATAAAAAACTTTACCCCAATTCATTCAAACTCCTTAAGTTTCTAATTTTAGCGTAATTGTAGTGAAAGCTACAAATACTTCTTTAAGATTGCCTCTTTTTTATGTGGTATCTCTTTTAATGCTATCTCATTCTTAGAAATCTTTTTTTCAATAGCTTCTATTTTAGATACAATTTCCTTTTGTATTTCAATGGTTGGCAATGGGATTTTAAACTCTTCTAATTGTGTTTTAGTAATAGCCTCTCTTGAAGTTCCTCCATCAGCAATGTCAAAGAGCTTATTTTTATAATCCAAACTAACAAGAATCATTTGAACATATTTAGGGAGTGCTTTATCATTGGTTCGGATGATAGAAACATGCTGATTGACTCTTGCTGGCAAATATTTATCTTCTACCATGCAGCAACGCGCTACAGATGCCCCGGTAATGTTAAACAAAATATCATTTATTTCAATTGTAACATTATCTAATTTTTTAGCTTGAGTATTATCTATGAAAACTAAACCTTTTTCTCTCATACCTTCATCATGGATATTTTGGCTACGAATGAGCGCAATACCACTCTCTTTATATGAAGATTCTCCACCTCTTGGGGTTGCACCACTTCCTATTTTTGATGTAATTTCTTTTAACGAAACTAAAGAGCCTTTCGCTGTATTCACAACTACTGATATTTCATTTCTGAGACTCTTTATCTTTTCCAGACATTGCGTTTCCTTCTTGTCTAATATTTCAACCTCTTTTACAATTTTTTCTTGAATATTTTTTGGTGGAAGTGGGATTTTTACATTTTTTAATTCCACAGTAGAAATTGACGCAAATATCGCCCCTTGGTTTCCGATAATTAAGTCTTTATTTATTTGAAGTAATTCATAAATATATTTTTTTAAAGTTATGTCTTTTATTCTTATAGCTGCCAATCCTCTACCAATACAAATTTCATTAAAAGGGTTAAAATTCATATCACCAACAGGGGCTCTAACACTTATTAATAAATCATTTTTGATAGCCTTTTTAGTTACTTTTGTTGTCCAAGCAGTAGGATTTTTTAAAAATATGTCTCCAAAATCTTTTTTTCCTTGATAAAAAGCTAACCCTTCTTCTTTATCATTATAAAATTCTGACTTTGGAGATTGTCCTGCTATAATTTCTGTTACATCACCTAAAGTTACAACATTCCATTGACTAACTATTTTAACTTTTTTTTTAATATTCAAAGAGATATTTTTGTCAAAAAATACCCTATCAAAAGTCATCATATCAACCAAATCAACATAAGAGATATTCTTCTTCAAACTCTCATCTATCTCTTTACGTTCTCCATTAAATGCACTGTAAATGTAGCTATTCGCTTTTAAAGTATTGCTATAGGAACTTTCATCATAGAGTGAGGTACATTCATCTATAGTACTTCCTCTTATCATAGGATGTATACCCTCACTACCTCGACGATGACTAAACTCATACCCTAAAAACTTCTTCTCTTCCTTTTTTTCACCGGTTTTTACTACGGTAATTTTTTGAGTATATGCCATCACAAAATAGAGTAACTTTTCTTTTTCTATTTGTATTATTTCTGCCAATTGATCAGAAATATCACCCTTATCATCTTTAAATTTATTAGTATAAGTTTGCATTATTTCATGTGCAGATAGTTTATCATTTGGTACGTCATCTAAAAGAGTAAGGTAGTCGTCTGTACCTATACCCTCCCATACGTGTGAAAGATATTTTTGCAAAGGGTTTTCTATGCCGTTGATAGTAATATCTTTTTTATTGGTAAATAATTTCTCAACAGAAGCTTTTATGTTCAAATGGTCAGCATTATTTTTTCTTCTAAGAAATAATATGACTGTATTAGTTCCTGTTGCCATAAAAGTATTAGAACCTAACTCTACTATGCTTATAATGTCAAAGTAGTTTAATATTATTTCCCTAGTTTGTGTATAGATACCCGTATTACTCAATATACTACTAGGAAGGATAATACCTGCCATACCACCATCTTTAAGTAATTGTTTAGTTCTCTCTATAAACAGTGTTTCTATCTCTGAACTCTGGTCTGTAAGTCTATCATAAAGAGTGAAGTTATCTTTTGCTTTTTCGCTATCCATCATGGACTTAAATGAAGAAACAGAATAAGGAGGATTTGAAATCACTACGTCAAACTCTTTATTATCTTGTTTATATGTTTTATCTGTTGCAACAAGTCTATCTTTGTACTCTTTAGCTGTAGCAAAGTCAGCTAAACCATCTCCATGTATTACTTTGGCTAAGCCATCACCATGCAAATAACAACTAACCTTTGCTGTTTTCACAAGTCTATAGTCTTTCTCTATAGCATAAACATAATCTTCTGCCCAATCAAAAGGGTCTGCTTTCCAACTTTTAATGGCTCTTTTTGAAGTAGGTGTTAATTTACTTTCATCTATGGTATCAATGTACTTTTGAACTTCTTCCATCGACTCCGTAATAAAATGCCCAGAACCAGCAGCATAGTCAATGATAGTAGGGAGTAAATCAGTTTTATCTCCCCTACTTACTTTCTCTTCAACTATCTGAGTAATAGGCATACTTTTTATGATAAATCTTGCAAGGGGTACTGGCGTAAAAAATTGACCTGATTCTTGTTTCAGTCCTGTGGTTAAAAGTAATTCAAAAAAATCACTTAAGAACTGTTGTCTATAATTATAACGTATCTGATAGGTTTGGAGTAATTCAACTATCTCTTTAACTACTATGGCATTTTCATTAAAAGAATCATCATCATATACTTCTTTTATAGCAAATTCATTATTTTTCTTGAGCCGTATCTCGGTAAGCATCTCTTTGAATTTGGCTTTATACTCATCATCAACCTGTTGGAATTGTTTGTCAAATTCACTGTCACTTACATCAGTTACTTTTTTTTCAAGCAACTCATTCATTCCTCTTGTATAAAGGTCAGAAAGTCTTTTTTGAAAAGATATATGAGTATCTTCACCCTCTAACCACTGGAAGTGATGTTGTTCATCATCACTTCTGTCTTCATCTATGATTTTACATAAGAAAAGTGTAAATATCTTATTAAAAGCATTAGGCTTATCGGAGACTACATTGTGTCTAAGAATCTCTAAAAAACGATTAAATATAAAACTACTATCTTCTTGTTTTAGTACTTGTAAATCTTGTTTAGTCAATGCTTTACTTACAAAAGCGTAAGCACTTGCATAATTTTCAAAGACACCATTGTTTTTAGAAAGTTTATTCCATCTATCATAAAAGTCTTTTACATTACTTGTGGCTCTATACTCATTTTCTATCTTAATAATTTCATTTTTATAAACTACATTTTTCCCATCTAACTTAGAAGCATATAAAACTAAAATTTCTGCTTTTGTATCTTGTTGAAAATACGTAAAGAGCTGTCCCCCATTTTTTTGTAAACTGGAAAATTCTTTTTCAAACTCTTTACCCCAAGTTTTGCACTCTATCATCATGTAAGGACTATTGTTTTGTGTAACCAGTATATCTAATCGTCCACTTGTACCATGTCCTGTTTTCCATTGTTTTTCTAAAATAATATTTTCTGGAGCATAGCCCTTTTCAAGTAGTCTGTCAACACATTCTAAAACAACAAGGTCTTCAGATTTTACTAAATTTTGTGTGGATTTTTTACTATCATTAAAGAATATTTTTGAACCAAAGTTGATACTCTTTTTTTGAGCATCAAACTCTATACTGTAGCTACTATGAAGGGTATATTTTTTTTCAAAAAGATCAGTAGTATTTTCTTTAGGTATAAAACCCAATGCTTTTATTAATTCTAACATTAAAACCCTCCTTTTTCACAATTATATTACATTTTGTAATTTTTTTATAAAAAAATGTCAAATTGACATCTTTTACTTATAGTGTCCCATTTTCGTACATCGCACGCATTTTTTCTTTTTCTTTAGCACGTTTGACTTTTTCTGCTTCGCCCAGTCTATAGTCTGAGACAGAAAAGCCTAGCCACATCAGTATAGGTGATGCCACAAAGATAGAAGAGTACGTACCCACAATCACACCTACAAGTAAAGTAAATGCGAAACCATGGATGATCTCTCCACCAAAGATAAAGAGGGTTAACACCACAAAAAATGTTGTAAGTGATGTAAGTGTCGTACGTGAAAGTGTACGTGTGACAGATTCATCTATGATATCTGATAAATCTGGTTTCTTGATCGTTTGTATCCCTTCACGGATACGGTCAAAGACGATGATCGTATCGTTCAAGGAGTACCCGAGTATAGTAAGAAGTGCTGCTAAGATGTCAAGGTTTACCTCTACATTAAACAAGACGATCATCCCCATAGCAATAGTAACATCATGCACCAGTGCCAACACAGAAGCCACCGCAAAACGCCACTCGAATCTAAACGATATGTAGATCAAAATACCAATAATGGCGATGATCATCGCCATAAGCCCCTTTGTTCGTAATTCTGAGCCTACTTTTGCACCGATCATATCTACACGTCTGACTTCAAGTGTACCTGTGTCTTTGAGTAATAAAGCTACTGTCTTACCTACATCTTCACCCAAAACACTTGAAGACATTTTAGTACGGATGACTACTTCTTCATCGCTACCAAAAAAAGTCACTGAAGCACCCTCATACGTTTTATCTACCGTAAGAGCTTCTCTGATGTTCTCAATAGGTGCTTTGCCTTCATACTTTACTTGAATGAGTGTACCACCGGCAAAATCCACACCTAGGTTAAACCCTTTTGTAAATATAAGTCCTAACGACAAAGTAAGCAATACAATAGAAAGCACACCAAAACGTTTACTCTTCTGCATCAAAGAGAGTGGTTTTTTGTATTTAAAAATTTCCATTATTTGACCTCCTCAGCTTTGATTCCAAACCAAAACCCTAATTTGTTCTTGTCTATTCTTGGAAGTAACCACTGGTAAATACCATGCGTACCCATTATCGCTGTCAACATAGATGCCACAATACCGATACCCATAGTGATAGCAAACCCTTTAATGGCACCTGTACCATACACCACAAGTACAACTGCAGCGATAAGTGTTGTAACATTGGCATCAAAAATAGCTGTAAACGCATTATTATAGCCATTCTCTATGGACTTGCCTATGGACTTGCCTTGGTGAAGCAATTCACGTATACGTTCGTTGATAATGACGTTGGCATCTACTGCCATACCGACTGTAAGGACGATACCTGCCATACCTGGTAAAGTAAGTGTCGCACCTGCAAGTGACATCACTGCTAAGATAAGGAAAAGATTCCCAATGAGCGCAACATTGGCGATCACACCTGCCATACCATAATAGATCACCATAAAGAATACCACCAACACAAAACCAAGTGCAAGTGCCAAAGAACTAGCCTTAATGCTATCTGCACCCAAACTAGGCCCTATGAAACGCTCAGATTCTATGACAACCGGTGCCAACAATGCACCTGAACGTAAAGCGATAGCCAGATCTTGTGCTTCTGAAAAAGTAAACCTTCCAGATATTTGTACACGACCCCCACCAATACGTTCATTGATGTTTGGCGCAGAGTAAACTTTTTGATCTAAAACAACTGCCATACGTTTCCCTACATACTTACCTGTAAAGTCACCAAATATCTTTGCACCTTGTCCGTTGAGTGTGAAGTTTATCACCGGTTGGTTTTGCTCATCAAACCCTACGCTTGCATCGGTAAGCATAGAACCATCAAGTACGGGAATTTCACGTAGCAAATACTTCTCAGGCGTATTGACATCTGTGAGTATCACATTTCCGTAACTTTTAGCCTCTTGATCACTCATCGTCTCCACTCTGGCGATACGCTCTTCATCTACTGCCATAAGCTGTAAGTGTGCGGCGCGTTCTATGAGTTTTTTAAGACGTTCGATGTCTTCTCTACTTTCGATACCTGGTACTTCTACTAAGATCTTGTCAGTACCCTGCTTAGCAACAGTTGGTTCTGCTAGTCCAAACTCATTGAGTCTGTTTCGTATAGTATCTACTGCTTGTCCGATGGCATCTTGCTCAGTACGCTGTTTTTCTTCCTCTGTCATCTGCAGTGAAAACTTTAAAGCATTTTTTGTAAGTACCGTACCTTTGACCTCTTTAGCGATCAATGCTGTTGCTTTTGTCACATCATCATTGTCTAAAAGTTCAAAAGTAATGGTGCCGTCTTCATTCATACGAAGCTCATCAAAGATGATCTCTTCATCATCAAACAGATACTTCACCGTTGCCGCCATCGACTTAGTACGTGACTCAATGGCTACTTCACTTTTGATACCCAAAAGCATATGTAACCCACCTTGAAGGTCAAGTCCCAATATAATTTTTTTACCTTGTTCACTTTGTGTCAAAGAAGGCATCGAAAAAACGATACCAAAAATGAGTGCAAAAGCTAAAAGTACTACTCTGTAATTAAGCGTCTTCACCCAACTCTACCTTTTTTGATACATATGCTCTGTCAAGTTTGACAATAGTGTCATCATTTAGTTTGATTTTGATAAAATCTTCTTCTGGTTTAACAATCACAGCGATGAGACCGCCTGTAGTGACGATCTTGTCACCTTTGTCAAGTTCTGAAAGCATAAGCTTGTGTGCTTTTTGCTGTTTCTGCTGTGGTCTGATGATCAAAAAATAGAAAATCGCAAATAATAAGATAAGTGGCAAAAATGAACCAATAACGCTGCCTTGTTGTTCCATAGGAATCCTTTTGAATAAAATTAGTCAATATTTTAGCACTTTTGAGATAACAAGAGGCTTGATAATAGCAATGCTAAGCTCTACCTTCATTTACCTCAACCACTGGGGCATTTCACATCCATTTGTTAACACAACCTTTGGTATTTTAACTCTTTATTTGTTACTCGATGCTTCTAAAAAAGTGTGGTTTTTTTCAGGCTTTTTTATAGGGCTACTTTGGTTTTGGTGGATAGTGCTCAGTTTTAAACATTATGATATGCCCTGGGCTATACCCATCGGTCTACTATTCATTATGCTAAGTTATGGTGTCATCTTTTGGCTCATCGCCTACCTCGCAGAAAAACTCAATGCATTACTGCCTACCACCCAAAACCTGCTACCTCTAACACTCAAAGCCCTAGGACTACTAACGTTAAGCTACATACATCCTTTTGGTTTTGATTGGCTAAAGCCTGAACTTGTATTTGTAGAAAGCTACCTAGGCATACACAAATGGCAATTTGCACTTGTACTGCTCGCCATCATGCTCAGTCACTGGAAAAAACAACTTTTGTACCTTTTCCTCATCGTTTTTGCCTACCAGCCTACACAAATGGTCGATTTTATAGACCCTACGGGGGGTATATCAGTTGTAGGGTCGATAAAATCGACCAAAAATATCTTAGATAACATACACGTAGCTACCACACATACCACAGTCAAAGACAAATGGAATGAGTCACTCCATCCTACACAGTTTCAAGCCATATTCAAAACCATAGACCAAGCTATCGCTGAGAAAAAAACCCTCATCATCTTCCCTGAATCTGTCTTTCCTGTATTTCTCAGCCGTTCCCAAACACTTATGAAGAAGCTTCAAGCAAAAGCAAAGTCCATTTCCATCGTTGCAGGTGGACTATACTGGGACGGTCAAACACCTAGAAACTCTACCTACATCTTCACTGAAGGTAAAGTCACAGTGGCAAACAAGGTCCTCTTAGTACCTTTTGGAGAAAGTAACCCACTCCCCGACTTTTTAAGTGACTGGGTCAACAAAGTCTTTTATGATGATGCCATAGACTACAGGGCAAGCTCTGAGGTCATAGACTATAAAGTAAATGGAATAACCTATAGAAATGCCATCTGTTTTGAAGCCACCTCAGAGAAACTCTATGAAGGCAACCCAAAACAGATGATAGTGCTTAGTAACAATGGCTGGTTCACACCATCTATAGAACCGACTTTGCAAAAACTCTTATTGACCTATTACAGTAAAAAATATGGGACAACTATTTATCATAGTGTAAATATGTCAGATTCTTATGTGGTTCAAAACAGAAACTGTTTAGATATAAAACTTTGAAGCCCTTAGGAGCTTAAGAGCATGTGTGATCTTCTCTTCAAGCTCTTGTTTGTGTGTACACAATAATGGTTCTATATCTAATGTGTTTGTCTCATCAGACTGATCTTTTATGGCGTTCAGTATCTGCTCTCGCTCTTTACAGTTACGATACTCACGTAGAGGTTTTAAAAGTATATTTAGTTCATCGACGATGATTTGTGTCTTTTTTTCTCCAAGTATATGAAAAAAGTCTTCTATCAATGTTTGAAGAGAATCAATAGACACATAAAGCTCTTCAAGCATATCCTCATCATGCCCATCTTTAGTGCCTGCAAGTAATGTTTCCAATCCACTCAAATGTTGTTTGACTAACTTCACTACCTCATCTTCCAAAGAAGCACACCTGGAATGCTCCTGTTCTTGTACTTCACGCGTGAGGATCTGCACCAACTGTTTAAAGGGTTGGGAGTAAAGCATTTGTGAGATATTGCGATGTTCTTTAAAGATCAGGCTCTTAATTTCCTTATGGAGGCTTGGGTGCACACCTTCTTTTGTCTCACACAACTCTTCTAAAAAATAAAGGTAACGTAAAAGCTTTGTTTGCTCATGATAACGTAGCAATAAATTGGTGCAAACACTCTGAATATTTGGGTCAAAAAAGTCTGAAAAAGTCTCTAACAGTGTGGCACTTCGTCGTAGAATGACACGTAAGCGATGTAAAGAAGCACTAAATTGTTTTTGCTGATAGTTAGTTTTATAGTGGTGCAAAAGACGAAGGTTTCTATAAAGTACTAGCGAGACACCGTCACGCACATAAAGTCTTGTAGGGACTTGCCAAAAAAAGAGGTTAGGTGCTTCAAAAGCATCGATCTTATCAAAAAGTTTGTTCACATTATATTCCATCACTTCAACACACAAAGCCAAGGACTTGTCGCTATACTTTTCGTCTTTGTCAATCTCTTTGAGCATCAAAGGCTGCAGTGCCTGTAATGCCTCTGACTCCTCTGTTAATCTATCACTTTTAGTATAAACAACAAGAATATAGAGTCCTTTGAGTTTTTTTAAGTACTTATAAATCACAAAGGTTTCTTGACCTATATCGATGCTGTAGGATTTTTTTACAACTTTTCTACCTATATACTGCCTACGTGCTAGTTTGTATTGCTCTTGAGTGACGGCTCTCTTTTCTTCTTGACCTTCACTATCTATCGTCACTTCTGTATAGGTATCTGGAAAGTGTTTGGTGTAGTAATGCAGCGTATCTCTATCTGAGTGTACGTAGAACTGTTCTGTTTGCTCAAGGGTAACTGTCTTCTCTTTAAGCCATCGCTTAATGTCAGGAGATACTAAAAATTTACGTTGTATATCATTCATAATACCGATTATAACCAAGTACACTTCATTTGTTGTACTAGCAGTAACTTTTTTAAAGCATAAAATCCATTTTATGAAAAAATCTCTCTCAATACAATTTGATGATACAATCTGAAAAATAAAAAGCACAAATGACTACGCCATGAAACTAAAAATATGAACCCAAAGAACTTCTATCTAGCACCCATTAAAGGGTACCAATACTTTTCCAAGATGTTTCCTGCAAATTGTAGGTACTACCCTTCTTGTTCTGAGTATGCCGCTTGGCAGTTTGAGTTTAATGCGCCACATAAAGCATTGATAGCAAGTTCTTTACGTATTTTGCGTTGTAACCAATTATTCAGAGGAGGCATTGACTATCCCTTGGTAGTTTATATACCTCAAAAACATTCATCGGTACTCACTTTTAATGCAGAATGTGGCACAATAAAAATACGCTACTGGCTCGTGCCAAAAAGTACTCAAATAAACAATAAACACTACTATATAGTAAAGGATTTTAATGCAACTAAACGCTCCACTTGATATGCACTTACACCTTCGTGACGGAGAAATGTTAGAAAATATTGCTGCCTTGTCAGCCCACACTTTTTCAGGTGCGATCATCATGCCAAATCTTGTGCCTCCTGTAAGCAGTAAAGAAGAGGTAGTTGCCTACAAAGATCGAATTATGTCGGCTATTGGAAGTGAGAATTTCACCCCGTATATGACGCTCTTTTTTAAACCAAGTTATGACAAAGCTTTTTTAGAGAGCATCAGGGATGAGATCACTGCCATCAAGCTCTACCCTGCTGGTATCACCACTAACTCTGAGGGTGGAGTGAGTGGTTTTGATGTGGAAGAGTTACGCCCTGCTTTAACGGCGATGAGTGAACTGAACATACCTCTTTGTGTACACGGAGAGACCAATGGTTTTGTGATGGACAGAGAAGCAGAGTTTGTAAGTATTTATGAACGTTTGGCTTCTGCCTTTCCTAAACTCAAGATCATCATGGAGCACATCACTACCAAAGAAAGTGTTGCTGCGCTTGACAAGTTTGAAAACCTATATGCAACCATTACAGTACATCATTTGATCATTACTCTAGATGATGTAGCAGGAGGGATGCTCAAACCACACCTCTTTTGTAAGCCTATCGCCAAACGTCCTGAAGACAGAGACGCTTTACTTAATGTAGCACTCTCAGCCCATCCTAAAGTGATGTTCGGCTCAGACTCTGCACCTCACCCAAAACATGCCAAAGAGTCTTGTGGTTGTGCTGCTGGTGTGTTTACTGCACCCATAGCGCTACAAGTCTTGGCTGAACTTTTTGAAACACACAATGCGCTAGACAATCTCCAAGCCTTTATCTCCACCAATGCACAAAACATTTATGGTGTCACACCCCCTAGTAAAATAGTACATTTGGAGAAAAAACCTTTTAAAGTGCCTTCGGACTATAATGGTGTTGTACCGATGTATGCAGATGAAGAATTATCCTACAGTCTTAGGGAAGTGTAAATTTAACGATAAAAGTACCTAGTTTTATCATCCATATGTATCTTGACATTAAAATGGTAACACCTAAGATTATGAAAACAGAAATCAGACATTTTAAGTCCTCTACTGTAGAATAATTTGATAATATAATACAAATGAATAAGGATTGTATATGATTGCAAATAATATTGATGAGCTTATAGGAAATACTCCTCTTGTCAAGATCAACGCTTTGTCTGAAGAGACAGGTGCTACCATTTTGGGCAAGTGTGAGTTTATGAACCCCACTTCTTCTGTGAAAGACCGTATCGCTTTCAATATGATAAATGAAGCTTTAAAGTCTGGTGCCATAGACGAAAGTACTACTATCATAGAGCCAACATCGGGTAATACAGGTATAGGACTTGCCGCTATATGTGCAGCAAAAGGACTTAAACTTTTACTGACAATGCCAGAGTCCATGAGTATAGAAAGACGTAGACTCTTAACACATCTAGGTGCAGAGCTTGTACTCACACCTGCTTCTGAAGGTATGGGTGGTGCTATCACTAAAGCTGATGAGCTTGAAAAAGAACTGCCAAATGCCAAAGTCTTACAACAGTTCAACAACCCAGACAACACAGATATCCACCGAAGGACCACTGCTGTGGAGATACTTAAAGATTGTGAGAATGACTTAGATATCTTTATCGCTGCAGTCGGTACAGGGGGAACACTTACAGGTACTTCAGAGGTACTCAAAGAAAAAATTCCAAACCTCATCAGCATAGCACTAGAACCCATAGGTTCACAAGTACTCGCAGGACAAGGTGCTGGTCCACACAAAATCCAAGGTATCGGTGCAGGTTTTATCCCTCAAATACTCAATACCGATATCTACGATGAAGTCATCCCCGTAAGCGATGAAGATGCTTTTGCTATGGCACGTAAAGTAGCCAAAGAAGAAGGTCTACTCATTGGTATCTCTGCTGGTGCAAACCTACATGCCGCACAACTTGTTGCTTCACGTCCTGAAAATAAAGGAAAAACCATCGTCACGATACTCTGTGACACTGCTGAACGTTACCTCTCTACGGATCTATTTCAGAACTGATGTCTGACCTTACTTTACTTGAAACCATCAAAATTGAAGATGGGAAGGTCATGCACCTTCCTTATCATCAAACACGATGCACAGAAAGTAGAAAAGCACTCTTCAAAGCACAAGATATCCTTGATCTTGACCCTGTTATAAAAGCACCTCCTCTAGGAGTTTGGCGCTGTCGTATATGTTATGCACAGCGCATCAAAAGTATCGAATATATCCCCTATGTGACAAAAACGATACATATACTTAAAATTGTCCCTTCAACACTCAATTATGCATACAAATATGCAGATAGATCTACACTCTCTTCCTTACTAGATAAGCAAGGTGATGCTGATGACATTATCATTGAAAAAGAGGGATACCTCACAGACACCACCATTGCAAACATAGCCTTTTATGATGGAAAGCAATGGTTTACCCCTAGTAAACCACTACTTGAAGGCACAACAAGAAGAAGATTACTTGACGAGGGTTTTTTGCAAACAAAGGACATTAGAATACAAGACCTTCAAGATTACACACAAGTGGCTTTAATGAATGCTATGATAGGATTTGATATCGTAAAAAATACACATATCCAAGATACAGAAGGTAACATCTATGACTATTAACCTCTTGCAAACCGTAGAATATAAAGCCATTATGACAGAGCATATCACTAAAACTATTGGCTATTTGTTTAGTAAAGATCAAGATTTTGGACTCGCTTGTGAAGTCAAACACATTGATTTCAATCCTGAACTACCTAACGATCTTAAAGAGAGTTTTAACGAGACAGTGTTATTTATATTGAGTGGATACACTTTAGAAAGTGCCAAATTAGAAGAGGGGTATTTTTCATTTGAAGCAGGGTTTGGGCCAGATAATTTTGATTCTGTCGTAACAGTCCCTCTACTTGCGATCAAGCAAATACTTGTAGGGGACACCCCTATTGTTCTCAATTTTTCAGAACCTAGTGAAGAGAAAAAACCTGCCTATACACCTGACACAACCTCCAGTAAAAACTCCATGGAGGCGTTACTTAAAAACCCTGAAAATAAAAAACTTTTACAAAAGAGAAAATAAATTCTCTATGCGTCACAATGTCCTGTTAAGATAAAGTCTACGACATTATCTACATAGGCATTATGCTTATTTTCTTTCGAATACGCAATATAGAATTTACGTGTCATTGCATATCCTCTAATACGCGCTTCAAATAGTGTGCCTTCAGCTACTTCATCTGCAATAGCATGTCTTGAGATAACAGAAACAACAGGTTTGTCTGTATTTTTCTCACTTTTTTTGATGGTTTGCAGTACCGCAGTGGTATTACTCACTTCTGAAAGCACATCAAACGTTTTACAAGAAACACCTAACTCTTCAAATACTTCAGAAACAATACGTCTCGTATGAGATCCCTCATCACGACAGATCCACGAGAAGTCATACAGCTCTTCAGTTTTCAACATTTTAGAGATAGGTACATTAGAAACAACTACTAATTCATCTTCTAACCATTCTCTATAGATAAGATCATTATCCATGACTGGAGACTCTAAAAGTCCAACATCTAGTTTTCTGTCTTTTAATTTTTGAACAATATTATCACTTACATCAATAGACAGACTGATATCATTATGAATCGCTTTCCCAATGGTGTTGAGACATTGACCTGGTATCACATAAGTACCTATAGTATAGGATGCACCCAGTCTAAATGTAATTTCTTTGTTGATAATCTTTAAAATATCTTTTTCTGAAGAATGAATTTCTTTTTCAATTCTTGTTGCAACTTTATAAAGTTCTTCACCTTCACTTGTAAGTTTGATACCATTTTTTTTACGCTCAATCACTTTACACGCAAGATACTTTTCTATGAACTTGATCTGTTGCGTGACGGCTGGTTGTGAAATACCTAATTTCGCTGATGCTTTTGAGAAACTTCTTTCACGGGCTACCGTTAAAAATGTTTCTAACTTTACAAAATCTTTTAACATATATTATTTCCTTTATCTATACTTTTATACATACTTTTTCCAAATAACTCTAATTATATCTAATTATATCTTAAAGAAAGTAATAACTAATAGTTATATTTTATATTTATAACTTCATGTGTACAGCACAGCATAAACCTTTTCAAGGTATAATTAATACTATTAGGAGAATCAAAAGCAATGGAAGAGATATTAAGTTCACTTAACCCCGCACAATGTGAAGCAGTACAGCACATAGATGGGCCCATGCTTATCCTGGCAGGTGCAGGTTCGGGAAAGACTAAAACCCTTACTAGCAGGCTAGCATACCTTGTAGGTGAGGTAGGCATAGACCCTGCAAATACCCTCACCCTCACTTTTACCAACAAAGCAGCAGCACAGATGCGTGAACGTGCGTTAAAACTTATGCCAGACAAGGTCTCTTACCCTCCTCTACTCTGTACCTTCCATAAGTTTGGATTATTATTTTTAAAATTTCATATAGAAAAACTAGGCCGTAGCAATGCTTTTGTGATCATAGACAGTGATGACAAAAAACGTCTCTTACGTAGTATCGCTAAAGAGCTCAATGTAGATCTCAATATCGCTTTTATCGCTTCAGAAATCTCCAAATACAAAAACTCTCTTCTCTCTCCGGAACTTGTACTCGAAAAAGCAGAACTCCCTGAGTACAAAAAAATAGCTAGCATCTATGTAGCCTATCAAAAAAACATTGAAGAGAACAACCTTGTAGATTTTGATGACTTGCTGATGCTTACCTACAAAATACTCGCTTCAAATGATGCACTTCGTAAAGAAACAAGTAACCATTATACTTATATCATGGTAGATGAGTACCAAGATACCAATGAATTACAGTTTCAATTGCTTGAACTACTCTCTTCTGAGCATAACAACCTTTGTGTCGTGGGAGATGATGACCAGAGTATCTATGGATGGCGTGGTGCAAACATACGTAACATCTTAGAATTTGCAGACAACTTTGATGTGTGTAAGGTAGTTAAGCTAGAGACAAACTATCGTTCTACTGAGCCCATACTTAAAGCTGCTAACACGCTCATAGAACACAACTCTACGCGTTTGGGTAAAAAGCTTACTTCACACAAAGGTACAGGACAAGAGGTCAAACTCTTACACTCACTAGATGAGTCTATGGAAGCCAAAGCCATTGCCCATGACATACAAAAACTACTAGATGAGGGAACCGACCCTGATGAGATTGCTGTACTTTACCGTATCAATGCGCTTTCTCGTTCACTAGAAGAGGGCTTTACCAAGGCTGGACTAAGCTTCAAGCTCATCGGTGGTATGCGTTTTTATGAAAGAGCGGAGATCAAAGATCTTATCTCTTACCTTAGAGTCCTCTCAAACCCCCATGATGACTTTTCACTTATACGCATCATCAACAAACCCAAGCGTGGCATAGGAAAAGCTTCCATAGAGAAGTTACAAAAGGCTGCTTTTGAGACACACACATCACTCTATGGCTATATACTAAAGTCTGCAACTGGTGAAGTAGAGTCCGTAGTCAGTAAAAAAGTAACTACAGCCTTAAGCAAACTGGTAGATGATATCAACCTTTTACAAGAATCTTTAGAAAAAGAACTTGGTAACTTCATCACACTGTTTGAAGAACACATCAAGCTCAAAGACCACTACGCAGCGATGGTAGATGGCATGGATCGCATACTTAACATAGACGAGTTTTACGGTTACTTTAGGGATGCAGTGATCAAAAATCCAGACCTCACACTCGATGAATTTCTCAACGAGATCTCACTCCAAAGTGACCAAGACCAAGTCGAAGAAGACAGCATTACCATCATGAGCATACATGCTTCCAAAGGCTTAGAGTTTGAACACCTCTTTGTCATAGGCTTAGAAGAAGAATTCTTCCCTCTTCTTGGGGAAGGATCAAATATGGAAGAAGAGCGCCGTTTGGGCTATGTAGCCATCACTAGAGCGAAGTCTGACCTTACACTCTCCTATGTCGACAGCCGTTTTTACAAAGGTCGCCGTAAGATGATAGACAAAAGCCGCTTCTTAGGTGAATCTGGACTTATACAAGACACCAGTCTTAAGATAACCAAATCATCTGGATTTAAAAAAGGTGATTTGGTCAAACATAAGATATTTGGGATAGGGCGTGTCCAGGCTGCCAACAAATCAGGAAAAGAATACAAGCTGCTGATAAACTTTGGTGGAAACAAAAAAGAAATTTTAAGTTCTTTTGTACAAAGTATCTAATGAACCGCCTCTTCGTTGTAAACAAACCGATATTTCGTACTTCTAATGGTTATATGGGCTACGTCAAACGTAAGTATAGCACCAAAAAAGTAGGCTTTTCCGGTACCCTTGACCCCTTTGCCACAGGCTGTCTCATCGTAGCTACAGGGCAATACACCAGACTCTTCCAATACCTCAACAAAACACCCAAAAGCTACAAAGCTACTCTATGGCTAGGAGCAAATTCTCCAAGCCTTGACATAGAAAAGGTCGATAGCATCAAAGAAGTTGCAGCATTTTCAGAAGAGAAGATAAGAGAAGTCTTGCACTCCTTAAAAGGTGAACTTTCCTACTACCCACCTAAGTTCTGTGCGAAGAAGATCAACGGGAAACGCGCTTATGAACTTGCACGTGCAGGAGAAGAAGTAGATTTAAAAACCATCACATCCACCATCTATGACATCAAACTACTCAACTACAACCACCCTTTTGTACACTTTGAAGCCAAAGTCAGTGAAGGTACCTACATTCGTAGTTTAGGTGCCCTAGTTGCAGATAAACTAAGTGTTGATGGTACACTCTCTAGCCTTCATCGTATCCATGAGGGGCAATTTTATTTTGAAGATGAAAAAGCACTCAATCCTTTTACCCACTTGGCACTTCCATCAAATGTCTATACAGGAGATGAGGAGTTTATGGAACTAGGGAAAAAGCTTGGCATAGAGTATTTTGAGTTACAAGATGAAGGGGTTTACCTTATAGAAACTTCTGGATTTTTTTCTATCATTGAGATACTAGATGGTGAAGTGAAGTATCGGTTTAATCGAATACCCAAATTTGAGAAAAATTAATCAGCTTTCTTATTTACAGTATTGCGTATGGTAGTAATTCTCCTTTTTTTATGAAGTCTTATTTCAATCTTTTTTTAGTGTATAATACGCATACAATTTCTATGAGAAGGATTTAGTGATGGGTGGTTTTGAAGGTGAGGGTGAGGGTGGATACTGGGAGAGTGATCAAATTTCAAGACTAATGACTAAAAATGACACTCACCAAAAAAAAGCTCATAGATCAAATTCAGATATAGAAGAACATAATGCAGTCTATAGTATTAAAGCCTATGCAAAAGTCAATATATTTTTAAAGATCACTGGTCATAAAGATGGTTACCATACCCTACTCTCTCGTTTTATGCGTGTGGAAGATTTGTATGACACCATAGCATTTGAACCTTGTGAGTGTGAGACTTTTACTATAGAGGGATGTGAGGGTGTGCCTCTTGAGTCAAATACTATCTATAAAGCCTATAAAGCGCTCAATGACTATACAGGTGACCTTGACATTCTCGACTACTTTTATAAACATAAGGTGGTTGTCACCAAGCGTATCCCTTCTCAAGCAGGTTTAGGAGGTGGCAGTTCGGATGCTGCTGCTTTTATACGTTTGGTCAAAGAAGTATGTAACCTTATACTAAGTACTGATGAATTGGCCAAAATAGGAAGCACCATAGGTGCAGACCTTCCTTTTTTCATCTATAACTACCCTTCAGCCAATGTCTCTGGCTTTGGAGAAGTGGTCGAATCCTTTGAAGAAGAACCTCTAGCACTTGAACTCTATACGCCAAACATAGGCTGCGATACTTCGCTAGTCTACAAAACCTTTAAAGAACATCTGCTAGATGACATCAAGATCTCTTCCTTTTTAGGCTGGGACCAACTAGACTCCAAAACCATTTTAGAGAAGATAGCAGACCCCATCAAACTGAACGACCTCTACGCTGCTTCTCTCATAGCCTACCCTTCACTAAAAGAGGTAGCCAAAGAGGGTTGGTTTTTTTCTGGTTCGGGAAGTACGTATTTTAAATTGAAAGATTAGTGACAACCTTCTGCCCTATCCATACGACTTTAAATAATACTTGTTATAATAAATACAATTAACTATAAAGAGTACTTATGTCCCAACCCACCACATATCCTGATATCTTCAATGAACTAAAAGCAAAAGTCCGTGAGGCTGGTTTACTAAACCGTGTGCCTGTTCGTGGCTCTATAGAAATGGCTGCAGTACTTATGTCTATGATAGTGGCTCTCTACACAGCTCCTCTTTGGAACCCTGTACTTTTGGGACTTTTTATCACTATCATCTTTACACGTTCTGTGTTTGTCTCACACGATATCTTGCACACTCAGTACTTTAAAGACAAATCACTTTCAAAAAAACTGAGCTACCCTTTTTCTGCCTTTATACTCTCAAACTCCTCTTCTTGGTGGGACTACAAGCATAATGTCAACCACCATACCTACTGTAACATCGTAGAAAAAGATGAAGACATCCGTGCTCTAGATGGTGCATTTACACATAACGCAAAAGGAAACAGTCCTTTTTTGAAAAAGCATAAACATACTGTTTTTTGGGGTGCGATGCTCTTTATGTTCCCTGCTTTTATCATCCAGTCATACAACTTTGTCATCAAGCGTAAACTTTGGGGAGAGCTGGCACTCATGTTGTTTCACTGGCCACTCATCTGGGGTACACTAGTCTACCAGATAGGAGGACTCAACACTTTATATGTGGCACTGACTGTAAACTTCATCGTCTCTCCTTGGTTAGCCTTTGGGTTCATTACCAACCACTTAGGATGTGAGACATTTTCAAATGAAGAAGCCAAAGACTTCTCTTGGATGGAACTACAGATGAGGGGAAGTCGCTCACTTAAAGGGGGGAAACTCGTACACTGGTTCTACGGTGGACTTAACACACAGATAGAACACCACCTCTTTCCAAAAGCACCACGTTTTAACCTACTTAAAGTACAAAAAATGACCAAGGAATTTGCAAAAAAGTATGACATACCGTACTTTGAGACTACACCGATTAAGGCCTATGTACAGATCAATGATGCCATTAAAGAGTACTAAATCAAAGGAGTATTAGATGGAGAAGGAAAGTATATTTAAACAGATAGATGCCTTGTACACAAAGGCTGTCAAGATCATCATTGCAGAGGGCTCAGAAGAAAGTGATACACTTCAAACTGCAACAAAAGATAAAACTACCTCTGCACCTAGTAGAAAGATTGGAACCCTTAAAGAGACTGTTTCAAATGTGAAACAGTCTCTTTTAAGCATAGGTACACCCAATGAAAAAGAAATCCTCTACAAAGAAGTAGTCAAAAGAGAGAAGGAAGAAGCAAAAGAGGCTACTAAACTGACAAGAGAAAAAGCCAAAGCTTTAAAAGTTGAGAGTAAAACAAAAGTAACCCCTAGTCAAAAAACGACAACTAAAACAACCCCTCCTTCAAAGAAAAGTACAACGAGCAAAAAACAAACAAAACCTGTTCAGAAGTCTAAAAATACTGCTACTCCTAAACCTGTCGCTAAAAAGACAAGTGTATCTAAAACAAAAACAGACACTATAAAAAAAGCAACGCCTAAAAAAACTGCTGAGAAAAAAGAAGCCACAGTAAAAAAATCTCCTGCCAAAAAATCTCTTGCTAAAAAAACAGCTGCCACTAAAACTTCTCCAGCGAAGAAGACAACAACAAAATCAGCAGATGCAAAAAGTACGGCTAAGAAAGAAACCGTCACTAACAGTAAATCCCCAAGTAGCAAAACAACAAAAGTTGCACCAAAGAAAACAACTACTAAAAAAACAACAACTACGGAGACAAAGACAAAAACACCTAAGGCCAAAGCTGCGCCAAGAGGAGCAAAGAAAGCTGCTAAAATAGCACTCTATATCAAAGATATCAAAAAACATTATGGTGAGGTAGATGAAGAATTTGTGGCTATCGTTGTGAACAACCTTGGACCGTCTATCTATAAGAAAGATGCTGAACTTGTCTCATGTTCAGATCCAAAAGAGTTAGACACTGTACGTAAAAATTTCTTGATAAAAAAGTTAGGGATTGATGCAAGTAAAGGTGTACTTGATGCTGCCATACAAGATGTCTGTACAGAGTTAAAAGCCACACGCACAAAATACCGTGCAACGTTCTACTATACTTTGGCAAAAAAGTTTAAAAAAGAGTCTGTGCTTCATTAAGTACACGAGAAGGAGTTTAACTATTCTCCTCTAGCTCTTTTTTCTTTCGTAGCATTATTAAATATAAATCTTCTACCTTTGTACGTGCCCAAGGTGTTTTTCGTAAAAATTTCAAACATGACTTAATACTGGGATCATAGTGAAAACAATTTATATTGACAAAAGTACCTAAAGTCTCCCAGCCATAATGTGCTTCAAGTTCTTCAAGTATCCGCACAAGTTTTATACCATGCATAGGGTTGTTTTTGTGTTCATCACTCATGAGTCTATCCTTATACACGTATTGTATCTAAGAGCAACCAAAGGTTTTATGTAATACCTTACTTTACACCGAAGTGATTTATGGAATAAGCAACCCTCTGAGCAACATCTGCACCTTTTACTTGTTTATCTATCATATCAAAACGCTTCACAGCACCTGTTTGATTGGCAATTTGTATTGCCAATCCTGGACGGGCGTTAAGTTCGAGTATCAACGGCCCTAGATTTTTATCGAGTACGATATCTACACCTAAGTATCCTAAATGGCTCACTTCATAACATGAGGCTGCCAAAGTAAGTATGCGCTCCCAATGCGGTATTTGAAGTTGTGAAAAATCATAACCCGTATCAGGGTGCTGTGTCACGGGAGCATCGTGTTGTACAGCAAACAGTGCTTTACCGGATGCCATGTCGATACCAACACCCACCGCACCTTGATGTAAGTTTGCCTTCCCATCACTTTTTTTTGTTGAACACCGTAACATCGCCATGGTAGGATACCCCTTGTAAATGATAACCCTGATATCTGGCACCCCTTCATAGCTGTAGCGTTCAAATATGGGGTCAAACTCTACCAATTGTTCGATCATCGCAACATCAGGTTTCCCTCCAAGAGAGTAAAGACCACTCAGTATGTTAGAGATATCACGATGAATGTCTCGAAGTGCCAGTCTTTGTCCATTTGGCTTGATGAAAGTATCTCCTTCACGTTCTACAATCACCAAGATACCTTTCCCACCACTTCCCTGTGCAGGCTTTACAACAAATTTATCAAGGCCATTTAAAATGTCTTTTAGCTTACGCAGCTGTGACTGACGTTCAATGGTAGCTAGCAACTTAGGTACTGCGATACTTGCATCTTGTGCTATGACTTTAGTTTTAAGCTTATTGTCCACCAAAGGGTAATACTTACGATTGTTTTCCCCACCTATATAATGGATATTACGCTTATTCATACCCAATATACCTTGTTTTTTAAGTTTAAAAGGATTGGCAAACATCACACTACTCCGCCAATGATTTAAAACGAATTAACTCACTCAAACGATATCCACTATAGCGTCCTAACAAGATAATCATAGCCAATACCACCAAGAGCAACTCAGGGAAATTGAAAGCTATATGAGAAACAAAAGAGTAACTCATCACAAAATAAGCAATCGTAGCAACGATCAACGACCCACCACCTTGGATAAAGACCTCATGTGCACCCTCTTCTTCCCAAAGTATAGACATTCTTTCAATCGTCCATGCCAAGATGATCATAGGGAAAAAAGTAATGGTAAGCACCTCTTTTATACCCAACTTGAAACTTAAAATACTCATAAAAGACATAATAAGGATGACTACTATCATGACAGCTGAAATCCTGGCCACCAGTAACAGGTTAAGACTGCTTAAATACGAACGGATGATCAAACCTATACCAACAATAATGATAAACATGAGCAACCCTGCGATTAAGGTTGTTTCCATAAAAGCTAAGGCTATCAAAATAGGCATGAATGTACCCGATGTACGTAACCCAACCAATACACGTAACAACACTACCACCAATGCTCCAAAAGGTACCAACAAAATGTGTCTATAGGCATTTTGCTCTGATACAGGTAAAGAAAAAAGTGAAAAGTCCAATACGGCTGCTTTTTCTACAAGTTCTTTTTTATCAAGAAGGTATTGTACAGGGACTTGACGTTCATTGATAGAAAAACGAATATTAGATTTTTTAGCCCCAGTCACATCGATGAGTGAATCACCCCCTTGCTTCCAGATAAAGAAATTTGTATCTCTGGGTACTTTACCTTTGTTCAGATCATAGAGTTGCCATGTATCACCATCATAGACTTCAAGCATAGGTGTTAACGCAATATTACGACGTGCATTCTCCAAATAAAGCCCATGCACTTTGCGTACTGTTATATTTCTGTATCTTAACAAACGATGTAATATTTCAAATTTTTCTTCTCCTCCTTGGGCTAAAAGAATTTTCACAGCCTGAGAAGGTTCTTTAGCATTAAAGTCTTGTATCAACTGCGCTGCAAATGAGTGTGTATCTGCAGATCTTTCACGTACTTCATCCAAAAGATTTTTTGCAGTATTTCTCAAGGTATTGGGGAGGTCACTTAAAGATTCTTTTTTTTGCTCAAATGTCTCAAGCGGTGGTTTAGGGTTATACTCTCCAGGCTCAATGAGGACTTCAAGAGAGTAGTAAAGTATTTGAGGGCCATCAACTTTTCTTTTACTCCACTCGGCTCTTTTCCCATTCTTTGTTTGTGCCTCTGCATAACCAAACCCAGAGGATGCAACATCCTCTGAGAGTATCTGTATCCCCTCTTGAGCTCCGGGAAGTGCCATAGATACCAAGG
>Ga0209633_10000883_pt1 | contig 32971 bp, 30 predicted proteins | sample Cruoilmetagenom1_FD_187290 | JGI IMG/M metagenome (GOLD analysis project Ga0209633, IMG submission 187290) | Oil polluted marine microbial communities from Coal Oil Point, Santa Barbara, California, USA - Sample 1 (SPAdes) (version 2) | ecosystem: Environmental > Aquatic > Marine > Oil seeps ... | reverse complement strand
AAAATATTTAGAGGCTTTTATTGAACCGAACAATGTTGGGATAATTTCAAGCCCTACTCCATTATTTTCTAAAGATTCGTTAATCCTGAAATTACCAGTAGCGTCAAACAGTCCGCCAATTTTAATATTTAGTTTTTTTGTACTAAATTTATTCAACTGGTAGAGTTGAGAGTAATAAAGCGATAGTGTTTTAACCGTACTGATTGATTCATGTTCGTTAAAATCACTTATATAGTCTCCAAAAGAATAAGAAAACCCGTATTCTTTTTCTTTTTTCTTATCATACTTATTATAGGATATTGAGATGTAATTTTGAGCCCCACTATATATAAGAGGTGATGTAGCGAAATCTACAAATCTAGAATATTCTTTTCCTATAGCAATATCAATATATGTAGGGCGATTTTTTTTCAATTCTTTTTTAGATGCTTTACTTTGAGATATCGCTCCAAAAGAAACCAAAAGCATTACGATTACAATATTTTTTTTCATTTCTACAAAATTCTATTACAAAATTCTAGTTCACCCCTTAATAAGGCACTTATAACTATAAGACGTTTGTCAAACAACAACACCCTATTTGAATGAGTACTATTTTTTATAAATAATCTTTTAAGTATTTTCGAAATACTGTCAAAGCCTTTGAAATGTGAGATTCTACAGTTTTTATAGAAATGTTTTTTTTATCAGCAATTTCTTTATAGGTAAGTCCATTATCTCTTGATAATTGAAAAATTTCTAGGGTATTTGATTGAAGTGAAGCATATACGTGCTCTATCTGCTGTGAAATTTCCCATTCATTATCAATATTCTCTTGGATATTAGTATCTAAAGTGTAAAGTTTAGTATGCTTCTCTCTAACCTTAGTCTTTCTATAATCATCAATAATAGTATGTTTAAGTGTCACTATTAAATAGGAAGCTATAGAGCGTTCTGATTTATTGATGTTTTTGAAATTCTTCCATAGTTTGATAAACGTTTCTTGTACTACTTCTTCAGTACAATCATTGTCTTTTAGTAATTTAAAAGCATAACGATACAACCTAGCATAATGTTTGTCAAAAATAAATGAAAATTCTTCCTTCTTGCGATCAAGAGACATTCTAAAATTATTTGCATGTTTACAACAACAAACCTATAATAAATTTTAATAAGTGTTGCAATTAACACTAATTAGTTATTATTAACGTTTCACACTTATAAATGCATTATAAAAGTAACTTTTATATTCAGATGTTATTAATTACAAACCTAGCAAAACTAGGGTTAAACACTAAAAATTGTTAATATAATTTAACAAATCAAATAAAAATTAATTGTTAAATTGATAGAAAAGTATACATTTGCATTAACAAAAAATTAATTATAAAATTTAAAAACAACAAAAACATTAAATTATGAAAAAATTATCTGTAATTTTATTGACAACTGTTTTGTTGGCATCTTGTGTTTCTAAAAAGAAATATGTTGCCTTAGAACAAGATAGAGACCAAATTAAAGGTCAGTTACACAAAACATCTGTCGAAAAAGAAGAACTAGAAGCTAAATTTGCTGCTATTGAAGCTAAAGTGGTTGCTTACAATCAAAAGATTAACGCTTTAAGAGAAGAAAGTGATGCAAAATTAACTACTTCAGACGGAGCTGTAATTTCTGGTGATGCTAAAAAACAAATGAGAAGTACAATTTCAAAAATGGATCCTGCTGCTGTAGCTGGAGCTAAAACTTTGAAAGATTCAATGAATTTAGCTGTTTCTTATAACTTAAAGAAAACATTAGCTGGTAGCGAATTGAGTGAAGATAGTAATGGTAATGTTGATATCAACATTAATGAAACAGTAGTAATGATTACTATTGCTGACAATTTATTATTTAGAACGGCAAGTTATAGAATGAATAACAAAGCAGATGGTGTATTACAAAAAATTGCTGATCTTCTTAATTCTGAAGAAAGTTTAGATTTAATGGTTGAAGGTCATACTGATTCAAGAACAATCAGTACTGGTGCTATTAAAGATAACTGGGATTTAAGTGTATTACGTTCTACTTCAATTGTTAGAAGATTAGAGAAGAAATTCAAAGTAGATCCTGCAAGATTGATTGCTTCTGGTAGAAGTAGCTTTCAACCTTTAGTTGAAAATGACTCTAGAGAAAATAGAGCAAAAAACAGAAGAACTAGAATTGTTATTATGCCTAATATTGACAAATTCTTTGCTTTAATGGCAGAAAAAGAATAATCAATGTCTTTATAATAGACAATAAAGTACAATAAAAAAAGAGCTTGATATAATTATATCAAGCTCTTTTTAGTTAAAATAGAATTGCGAAATACTAATTTTATAATATATATAACTACTGTTTTTTTACGCGTACAGCATTCATTCCTTTTTGTCCTCTTTCTAATTCAAAGGTTACTTTATCATTCTCAGCAATATCATCTAATAAACCACTAACATGAACAAAGTATTTTTCTTGATTTTCTAAATCTAGAATAAATCCAAAACCTTTTTTATCATCATAAAAAGATACTTTACCATTTCTAATAGGATCATCTGGTTCTTGATCTTCCTTTTTAGGAATACCTAAAACGATACTTTCTGCATCAACTTTTTTTATCTTCTTTGTAGGGTCAGGAGGAGTGCTTGTCAATTGACCAAATTCATCAACATAGATGAACTCATCATTTTTTTCTTCTGACTTACGTGCCTCTTTTCTTTTTTTCTTTTCCTCACGTTTCTTCAAACGCTTTTTCTCTCTTTCTTTTTTTCCAAAGGTTTCTTGTGCTCTTGCCATTCGTTATTTATTGTTCTGCTAAATTATTTATTTTACAAATATATAGTATTTACTGAACTTTTTGCAACTATTTTTAAATGAGGTACAATTCAGTAGTGAAAAATCTTATTTTTTGGCTAATTTTCGTAAAGCAACCCATTGCCTTAGCATATCTCTAGAATCACAGGCAGGATAACCCAATACAGTCTTTCCTGCAGCTACATCACTTACAACACCAGACCCTGCACCAACAGTAGCACCTGAATGAATAGTCGTGTGATCATTGATAGAGGCACTGCCTCCAATAATAACACCATCTCCTAAAGTAACTGACCCAGCTAAACCGCTATGCCCTGCCATAATACAAGAACGTCCCATTACAGAATTATGACCTATTTGTACCAAATTATCAATTTTACATCCGTCTCCAATAATAGTAGCACTAAATTTACCTCTGTCTACACAACTATTTGATCCGATTTCTACAGCATTGCCAATAATTACATTTCCTATTTGTGGAATTTTAACCAATCCTCTACCATCATCACTAGGTCTGTAGCCAAATCCATCAGCACCTATACTTACATTGGTATGAAAAATACAATAGCTGCCAATTTCAGTACGCTCTCTAATCACCGTACCTGACCATACTATGGTATGTTGACCAATAGTTGTATCATCCATAATTGTAACGTTAGGGTACAAGATAACTCCATCAGCTAAAACTACATTTTTACCAATATAACAACTTGCTCCTACTTTACAACCTTCACCAATATTAGCTGAACTATCTACAACTGCCGTTGGATGAATATCATGATTAAATTCTGGTAAAGGAGGATTAAAAGCTTCTAACAACTTTGCCATTGCCAAATCAGCATTTTTTACTTTGATTATTGCACGATTCTCTCCTGGTTCAATGTCTAATTTTTCATTTACAATAGCAGCACATGCTTTTGATGTTTCCCACAACGGAATATATTTTGTGTTACCCACAAAAGAAATATGAGAATGATTGGCTCTGTCTAGCTGTTCGGGACCTACAATTAGCTCTGATGTACTTCCTACAAGTTTACCTTGTACAATTGCATTTATTTCTTGAATGCTTAATGGCTTCATTTATTGTTTTCTAATTAATTTGATTATAAAATATGGATAAATATACTGTTAAAATATGAATTATTCTTCCTTTTCATGAGCTTCAACATCTTCACGTAAATCTAATTTTCTAAATTTAGGGGAAAAGATTCCTGTCATCATTACAGTTATTAATGTCATAGTTCCTCCAAAAACTACTGCAGTAACTGTGCCCATTAATTTTGCGGTTAGCCCACTTTCAAAAGCTCCTAATTCATTTGACGACCCTACAAACATTGAATTTACAGAGGCTACTCTACCTCGCATATGATCAGGAGTTTTTAATTGTAAAATGGTTTGTCTGATAATCATTGAAAAGCCATCTAATACACCACTTAAAAATAACGCAAGTACAGAAATCCAAAACCATGTTGATAATCCAAAAATAATCATACACACACCAAAACCGAAGATAGCAAGCAATAGTTTTATTCCTGCATTTTTATACATAGGAAAATATGCAGAACTGAACATCATCAATAATGCACCAACTGCTGGTGCTGCTCTTAAAATGCCAAATCCCTCAGAGCCAACATTTAAAATATCTTGAGCATAAATAGGTAATAAGGCAATTGCACCACCAAATAAAACGGCTATCATATCTAATGTAATGGCTGTTAAAATAATTTTAGTATTCCAAACAAATTGAATGCCTTCTCTCAAACTTTTAAAAATATCTTCTCCTATATTCGGATTTAATATGGGCTTCCTTTTTAGTTGAAAAACACTAAGTATTGCAATTAAAGAAAAAACAACTATCAAAAACATAGACCCGTGAACACCTATCCAATTTATGGAAAATCCTGCAACAGCAGGGCCTATAACTACTGCCATTTGCCAGACAGAACTACTCCATGTTGCTGCATTTGGATATAGTTTTTTTGGTACGATTAAAGCCAACATTGAAAATATAGATGGTCCGAGAAATGCACGAATAATACCCCCAAGAAAAACTAAAAAGTAAATACTATATAGTACTGCGTTGGTTGACCAATTAGAAATTATTTTAGGCCATGTTAATAAAAATAAACCTATGCTAAGAATAAAAAACCCAATTATGCATTTAATCAATAATCCTTTTTTTTCTTTCTGATCAACAATATGACCTGCAAATAAAGCCAATGAGACTGCCGGTATAACTTCCATCAAACCAATAATTCCTAATGACAATGGGTTTTTTGTCATACTATAAACCTGCCATTCTATAACAATAAATTGCATTGACCATGCAAAAACTAATGCAAAACGCATCAATAAAAAAATATTAAATTCTCTATACTGTAAGGCTGCGTAAGGTTTGTTTTTTATCATTAAAGTTTAGAAATTTATCCTTTTTTCAAAAGTAAGAAAAATTTATATTGAAGTTTAAAATTTCAGAGTATACATTATTAATTATTTGTAAAGAATAAACTATATTTATCAACTTAATTTTAATAACCTATTAAAGATGACAAACTTTAACATTCTAAAAAAAACTGTAGTTACTTGTTTAATTGTACTAAGTAGTACAACATTGTTATTAGCTCAAGATAAGCTTAAAAAAATGCCTGGCTATGAACGATACCGTGAAATTGCTCCTAAAATAATGAGTTCAGTAAAAGGAGGTGCATTGTCTGTAACTTGGAATGATATTGGAAGTTCTTTTGAATACAATGAAGATGGAAAAAGGTTTGAATATAATCTGAAATCTGGAAAAGCAAAAGAAATTGGTGCTGCGGTTCAACCTGACTGGAGTCATTATTGGAATAAGCCACAACGAGGTAGGCAATTTGATTCGGCTGATTCACCTGACGGGAAATTAAAAGCATTTACCAAAGATAGAAACATGTATATTTCTGACAGTAATGGAAATAATACTATCGCTATAACTACAGAAGGTAATGATAAAAATCAAATAAAGTATGGTATTGCGACTTGGGTCTATGGAGAAGAATTAGATCAAAATACCGCTATGTGGTGGTCACCTGATAGTAAAAAGGTTGCTTTTTATAAGTTTGAAGAAAAGGATTCAAAGAAATATTACGTACTCTATAATCAAATAAAAGTTCAAGATTCTGTTGAAATTGAAGCTTATCCTAAGGTTGGAGCTAAAAACTTACCAGTTGATTTAGTGGTATATGATTTAGAAACAAAAAAGACTATAATTTTAGATACTCGTAATGGTAAACCGTATCATGATGGAGATTTAGGTACTTATCTTTATGATATTACATGGTCACCTGATGGGAAGGAATTGCTTTTTCACAGTACTAATCGTAAGCAAAATATTATGGAGTATAAAGCTGCTGATCCTATTACAGGAAAAACCAGAGTTGTTGTTCGTGAAGAATGGTTGCCCAGTTTTACAGTAAATTCTCCTGAAATTTATCCTTTAAAAGATGGTAAACGCTTTATTTGGGCATCTGAACGAAGTGGTTATAAAAATTATTATTTATATGATTTTAGTGGTAAACTCATCAAACCTTTAACACAACATAACTTTGAAGTTTCTACTATTGTTAAAGTTGATGAAAAGAATAAAAAGCTCTATTATATGGCTAGAAGTGGTGAAAATCACATGAAAATGCAATTGCATTGTGTACGCTTAAATGGCTCAAAAGATATTAGATTGACAGACCCAGCTTACCATCATATGGTGAGTATATCACCAAGTAATACCTATATAGTTGATGTATCACAAACACATGACAGCCCGCCATTTACAAACTTATTAAATAGTAAGGGCAAAGTGTTAAAGAAGTTAGCAACTAGTGATTCATCTGAGTTTGAAAAACTCGGACTCAAAAAAGTTGAAGTGTTTACGTTTACTGCTGCTGATAAAAAAACAGAATTGCATGGCATGTTGCACTTTCCTTCAAATTTTGATCCTACAAAAAAATATCCTGTACTATTAAGTATTTATGGAGGACCTTCTACTCATGGCTTTAGAGAAACATTTAAAACTCCTGATGCCTTGACAGAGTTTGGATTCTTAGTGGTAAATCTTGACGGTAGAAATGTAGGTGGTAGAGGTAAAAGATTATTAGATCAATTGTATGGTCATTTAGGTATAGTTGAAATGGATGATTTTGCTGAAGGAATCATGTCTCTATATGATAGACCATATTTTGATAAAGATAGAGTTGGTGTTTTTGGTACTTCGTATGGCGGTACTACTGCCGCAACTAGTTTATTAAGGTTTCCTGAAGTGTATCATGCAGCTGTAGCTAATTCAGCTGTAACAGATTGGCGTAATTATGACAATATTTACACTGAACGTTTTATGAATACTATTGAAGACAATAAAGCGGGATATGACGCTGGTAGTGTAATGAGTTATGTAGATAATCTACAAGGTGACTTGATGATTTATTATGGAACAAGTGATAATAATGTACATCCATCAAATTCATTGCAACTGATACAAGCTTTACAAAAAGCGGGTAAGAGTTTTGATGTGCAAGTCGGACCAGATAAAGGACATACAGCTATGGATAGAGGTAGAATGATGGAATTTTTTATTGAAAGTTTGGTGTTAAAGAAATAAAATATAATTTATTTGAGAGCTGATTCAATTTTTATGCGAATCAGCTTTTTTTCATTCTCTGTTTTTGCAATTTTTAGTACAGATTTTAAATGTTTAACTTCTTCTTTAGAATCAATATTTTTATATAATGTAGCTAGTAATGAATGATATAAATGATTATTATTCAAATTAATTTTTAACGTCTCATTAATTGCCATTTGTTTACTTCTAGCTTTTGATAAAGCATAAGTTCTATTTAAAGCTATAATTGGTGAATATTCAATCTGCAATAAAAGATTATAAAGCTGTAAAATACTTTCCCATTTCTCTTTTGAATCATTAATTCTTGTATGCCAAAAAGCAATTCCCGCTTCAAGATGGTATTTGGTTATTTGATTTTCTTTAGCAGAAAGGTTTAAATAATATTCACCTTTTTCAATTAGCTCTTTATCCCAATCATCTTTATTTTGTTCATTGTATAATATGATTTTACCATCATTCTCTTCTCTAGCATTAAATCTAGAAGAATGAAAACACATTAATGACATCAGGGCACTAACTTCTGGTCTACATGTATTTTTATTTTCTAAAAGTAAATAGTTAAGTCTCATAGCTTCTATACAAAGCTCTTTTCTTAATTTTATATTTCGTGTTGAAGAGTAATAACCTTCGTTAAATAGAAGGTAGATAGTGGTTAACACAGCCCCTAACCTCTTCTCTTTATTTATTCCGTCAAGAAATTCAATTTCAATTTTTTCTAATCGTAATTTTTCTTTTCCTCTATATAATCGTTTGTTTATTGTTTCTTTATTTGTTAAAAATGCTTCTGCAATTTCTGCAATTCCAAAACCACAAAGAATTCGTAAAGCTAATCCTATTTGAGTTTCTTTAGATAATATTGGATTACAAATGACAAATAGCATTTGTAATTGACTGTCATTGATGTTTTTATCTGATAAATCAATATCAATTTCTTCTAAATCAACTTGTGAATGCTTAAGTTCAAAACTAATCTTTTCTGTAAATATCTTATTCCTTTTAAAATAATCTTTGGTTTTATTCTTTGCAACAGCATACAACCAAGCTTTTGGATATTTTGGGATGCCTTTCAGACCCCAAGTTTCAGTAGCTAATAGAAAAGTGTCATTAGTAATATCTTCAGCAATCTCAATATGAACTATTCCAAATAATTTACAGAGTACAGAAATTATTTTCCTGTACTCTGTTTTAAATAACTGAGGAATAAGGACATCTTGCATGTCTTTAATAATTTTAATTAAACACCATTACGTCTCTAACTTCTACCTTACCTCCTATTAAAAGTGTTGGACAACCATCTGATAATTTAATGGCTCCCTCTAAATCATCAGCTTTTACAATAATATAACCCCCAACAATTTCTTTTAGCTCTGCATAGGGTCCGTCAGTTATGACACCATTTGAATCTACCGTTTTACCATCAAATCCCAATGCATTTGTACTTACAAATTTTCCTTGTGCAGCAATACCTCCAATCCAATCTTGCCATTGTTTTACCATAGCTTGCATTTGTTCAGGTGATGGATTAGACCTTTTGTTCTTTTCATTTCTGAAAATCATCATAAATTCTTTCATAATTTTAAATTTTAATTGTTAATATACTTATATGACGATTGAGTTTTGTTAAATTGGACATTAATTACTGTTTTTTATTTCTGCCAATAATCACCTATAAATCAATGCATTTTTAAAATTATTTTTTGTTGTTGATAAATCAATTAAAAAGCCATTGATAACTGCATATTCAATTTTATCGTTTTTTTGAAGTAAAAATGTTGAATGAGCTCCAATACCTATTCTAAATTTCGAAATTTTATAGCTTGAACTTATCAAATTGATAGGTAAAGTCGTGGTAGTTTTATTTGGGTTTACTCTTTCTATTCGAACATAAGTATAACCAGATTTTAAAAGGTCATAGATTTCTAAATTAGATAAATCCTTTATCGTATTTATAATTTTAGGATAGACTTTTCCTTCAATAATAGTATAACCTTCTGCATCAAATGTTTGATAACCATAATACGTTGATAAATCTCCTTGATCTATAATTTTACCAAGATTATAAAAACCTGTATGTTCTTTATTATCAATCTCAAGCCTATTTATACCTATATCAATACTATAACTATTATTTAATAATGGGTACGTTGCATTTTTAATCTTTAAGTCAAATAATTTACGGTCATTTTGAGGTATTTTTTCATAATCTTCAATAGCAATAGAAGTATAATCACCTTTAGCAATTGTATAGATTGCAGATAAAATAGACACATAATTTAATTTTCTAATTTCCTGTTTTTCAATATCATCTGCATAACCACCAGATTCAATTAAGATAGTGCTTGTTCCCCATTTTTGAATATTATCGCCAAAAGCTCTAGGTTCAAAATCATCATTATATCTTCCTACTTGTCCTGGTGCATATTTTTGAATGATATTGTTCATGTACACAATAATTTTCATAGAGTTGGCACGAGCTTCATTAATTTCCTTTTCATAATTATACGCTGGTGCTAAATATGAAATGGTAGCTGGTTTGTCTGTTCGCTCAGCATTATAATAAGTACTTTGGTCATGTAGATTAAATCCGAAATCAGCATTTAGACTGTCTCTAACTCTTTTTAATGTTTTTCCTTCTGGTGATTGTAATCGCAATGCATCTCTATTGATATCTATCCCTAGTGCATTTCGTCTTTTGAATTGTTCTGCTCCATCAGGATTCAGCATAGGTAAAAAATGCAAGGTTAATTTATTTAGTATTTCTTCTTTTTCTATAGCTAGCTCTTTACTGTCAAAGAAATTTAAAATATCAAAAACTGCTTGAGTTGCTGTAGGTTCATTACCATGCATTTGAGACCATAAAAACACGTTAATTTTACCTGAACCAATGCTAATTAAATTTAAATCTCTACCCTCAATCGATTCCCCTACTTTTTGTACTTTAAAGTTAGCGTTCTTATTGTAATTTTCAACTAAAGGCTTAATGGAATTATATTTAAACCTTCTTTTATCTAAACTTGATTCTTTGTAGAGCTTATAAGTTTCATAAAGTTGATTGGTTAGCTTATTGTTTTGACCAATACTAGGTATTGTAAATAGAATTACTAAAAACAATACATAAATTTTAATTTTCATCAGAGGAGGTTTTTAATGGTGTAGGTTTTAAATTTAGGTCTGTAATGGCACTTTTCACTCTTTTTAAGAAATAGCTACCTGGATCGGTTTTTTCTGTACGATACCCATCATCTTTTTCTAGCCATAATCTATGTCCGACAAAGTTTGTATATTCATAATGCCCAATCACATATTCAATTTCATACTTACCTGCTAAATATTTGACCAGCCAAATATTTGCTTTTATTTGAGCTTCAGTTAATGGTAAATCTTTTGTGCCACCAACATTTTCAATACCAATAGCAGCATGATTTAAACCAATTACATGTCTTGCCATAGTAGTTTCTGGCATTAAACGATAAATTGTCCCATCTCGATCAACTAAAAATTGGGATGAAACATTGAGTCCGCTTGCATTGACTAACTCTGGACGCCAATTGGGTAGTTTTGAATCTTTAAAAGCATCAAATGTTTCTTGTAATGTTGGTATGTTTGTCCAATGCAAGACAACAATCTTAGGGTTTATAGTAGGTAATTCTTGCTCTAAACCATAACGTGTAGATAAATATTCTAATGTTAGATTTTTTCTTTCTTCATCAAAAACAATGGGTTTGTCAATGATTTTTGAAGAGGTTTTACAAGATAAAAAAGTTACAAGACAGATAAGTAGTACAAAATATTTCACAAGTAGAATTTTAATCTCTCAAATTTAGTGAATTATTTCACGAACACAAATTTAAAATTTTAACAAAAAAAAGCTGTCTTAACTCACCATAGCGTTAAGACAGCTTTTACCCCTTTTTGTTTTCTTATAGTATATCTAATTTTGCATTTAATTCGTTAATATTATGTTTTGTTGTTCGCTTATAAAACAATCTATTTCTAAAAACTCCTACCTGTAAAATTTGATTTTTTGTAAAAATAAATTACAAAATAATTTAACGCATTCATTATCAATTAATTATCATTAAAAAAATATTGTAAAATGTGAATAAACTTTTAAAAAAAATATAGAATACAGGTTAATAGTTGTTGACAGAAATGGTATCAAGAATACTATAGTATAACTCAAGTTTTTGTTTGCCCCATGCTTTGGCTTTCTTGATATCTTTACCCATATAGATATCTATTCTGTTTCTCCAACGACGGTTCATTTTATCCTTTACCAAAAATGTGCCATTAAAGCCTTCAAGTTTTACTAAAGTATTGTGAACTAAACCTAGTTTAATTAAATCTCGAGAAACTGCAATGTAGGGCATGCCTGGTTTTAAGCTATCTCCCCAAGCAGTAATATTAGGAGTGCTTGAAGTTTGGTAACGGTAAGAATTGTAAGCCGTAGCGGTAACCTCAATAGTTTTCCACACCGTTTTATCTTTTTTTTCTAATCGCTCATCAGTACAGCTATATAGTACAAATGCAATAATTAGAATAGAGTAGTTTTTAAACATCGTATTAAATAAAACGACAAAATCTCAATTTTGTTTTACTGTATTCTCTTATAGGTTGTGCTATTAAGATAAATGAATCTCTTCGAAGTGTATCCCTAATGATTTTTCAAATTTATGAACTAGCTCTATCTCATTAGGTAAAATTAAGGCAATGGATTTGCCTGTTTTTCCTGCTCTAGCTGTTCTACCGCTTCTATGTGTATAGTATTCTATTTGTTCAGGTAATTGGTGGTGAATAACAAACGCTAAATTATGAACATCTATACCCCGAGCAGAGACATCTGTAGAAATTAGCACCTGTAAACTTTCATTTTTAAAAGCTCTCATCACTTTATCTCTATCTCTTTGCTGCATATCCCCTTCTAAAGATCCTACAGAAAAGCCTTCGTTTTTAAGAGCTTCAGTTAAATTTCTTGCTCCTGCTTTTGTCCTACAAAATATAATACCACGCTCCTCTGTTCTAGTTTCCAAAAAGTCAATTAATAAGTTTATTTTTTCTTTAATACTCGTCTTAATATATTGATGTGTAATATTTGCATTGACCAATGCATCTTTGTTGACTTCTATACGAATGGCATCTGGAGCCATGTACTTTTTGATAATTCCTTTAATTTCATCTGGCATAGTTGCAGAAAACAACCATGTTTTTCTTGTACCACTCGTATATTTTAAAATACTATTTAAATCTTGTTTAAAACCCATACTCAACATCTCATCAGCTTCATCTAATACTAGGGTTTTTATATTTTTTAAATTGATTTCTCCTCTTTCAATAAAATCAATCAATCTTCCTGGAGTAGCTACAATAATATGAGTGGTACGCTGTATCCTTTTTAATTGGATGTCTATTTTCTCACCTCCATAAATACTTTCGGCAAATATTTTGGTATCAACATATTTTGTAAATTTAAACAATTGCTTTTGTATTTGTTGTACCAATTCTCTTGTCGGAGCTAAAATTAAGGCTTGTACTTCAGAATTATTAGCATCTATATGATGTAAAATAGGGAGTCCGAAAGCTGCTGTTTTACCAGTACCTGTCTGAGCCAATCCAATAAAATCAGTGGGTGTATTTATTAATGTCGGAATAGATTTTTCTTGTATTTCAGTTGGAGTTATAATACTCAATTCCTTCAATGCTTTTATATACGAAGACTTAATACCTAATTCAGAAAATGTTGTCATGCTAATTTAAATTTGTGCAAAAGTACGGTTAAAGCATGCAAATGAAGAAGATTACTGTAAATAAATTTTACAGATTTTATCCAAGTCACTTCACTTATGGGCAAGCATCAAAACCCGTATTATCTGAAGCCTTTTTTGTGTTTAGTATTTTTTTTTGGGTTATAATTTCGCCCAGTTTTGAATCCAAAATATACTAGCATGACAAGAAGTATTATTTGAAACCCAAACAGAATTCGTGATATAATTTTCAATACGTTTCCAGCTACATTTGCTCCATCAACTAAAGATTCATTATTGATAGGTCTATTAAAAAAGTCTAATATACCAATAGTTTTTCCAAGAACTACTATGACCAAAATAGTTGCTATTATCATTATTAGATTTGCTGCAATATTATTAAATCGATTACGAATAGCTCTAATTAAATAAACAGTAAAAAAAAACGAAAACAAATAATAGTAAAACTAAATGTACATTGGCAATAACAAAATAAGTATCGTTAAAATTTATATCAAAAGCAGAGTCTGGATTAAATCCTCCTTTTCCAAAAAGGATTAGAGTCAAGACTAAAACAAGCCCAACTGTTCCAACTAACCAATAAATTTCTTTTCTATACAAATTTAAATTTTGTTCAATTCTGTAACATTAAGTACAACAAAAAAATATAATCACCCTTTTCCCGCTTTCTTTAATTGACGTTTAATTTTCTCAATAGCAGATTCTATCGACTTTTCAGGCTCAATAACATTATAAGCTCCCCAAAACTCAGGGTCAGTAAAGCCTGAAGTTTCATCACTAATAATAACTGTCTTTTTTAATTTATCTCTATTTTTTAGCTTTTCATTATTGGTATTCACCTTCCAATCAGTAACGGCCATTTCACTAGTCAATGAATAAACAGAATTGAACCATTTACCTTTACGCTTTATTTTAAAGGTCAATTGTACATTACTATAACCATAATACCATTTCCCATTTTTTTCACGATAGTCGACTCTATAAGCCGCATTTGTAGGATAGACTAAAATATCTTTTGGCTTTTTTCTTACAAAAAGATTGCTACTTAATGTTTTGTTTTCAACATTTAAATTATAAATAGCACTGGTTAATGCTGAAGTTTCAGCATCAATATATAATTTGCCATAGTATAAAGGTTCTTTAATTTGATCTTGTTGCTTAAATTTAACAACAAACACATGTTTTCCGTTGATGGTCGTTGAAGGTGCAAAACTAAAACTATAAGAGTTAATCATATCGTTTGTAAAAATATAATCAGGATACTTCATTAAATCTATATAAAGTGGGTTATATGGGCCACCCTGTAACTTTAAAGCTACAGTATCTAGTCTTGTGTAATCTGTACTCTTTCTAGCTTTGTACAATTCTATATAATCCTTTTTTAAGGAAGAATAAGGTTGCTTGTATATATTGACAATAGCTTCAGCTAAGGAAGCATTCTTTCTTCTTTTTTTTATAGTTTCTCTATAAAATGCTGTCATTACCACATGTTCACTTATGTAGTTTAATGACTTTTTATTTAACATAGCCTTCACTAAAGCCTTGGCGTCTTTTGGTAGTACTAAATTTATTTCACTTAAAGTAAGGGTAGAATTTTTTAATTGAATTCTATTTTTTTCTGATTTCAATTGTAGTATTGGAATTTCTTTTTGTAGATAACCTAAATAAGAAATTGTAATTACCGCATTGGTTTTTTCTTTTGGAATTTTTAATAAAAACTCACCATCAGAATTTGTGATGGTACTACTATTTGTTTCATTAACCGTAAGGGTTGCAAAAACTAAAGGTTTATCAGAAATATCATCAACTACTACTCCACTATACTCCACAAATTCATTTGTTTCTTGTGAGGCTACAGTTTGTATTGAAAATACTATTAAAAAGAAAAATAAAACTATTAGATTTCGACTTTTGATATTGCTTTTTACTTTCATAATTGACAAAATTTTAAATCTCAATTTATAATAAAAATAGAGGTATCAATTTAGTGAAAAAATCAATAGGAAAATGTTAAATACCTTAAATAATATTCAACATTTTTTGAGTAGCTTTTAATGCAGATATGGTTTGGTCAGAATCTAAACCTCTAGTTTTAAAAGTTTTCGTTGGAGTCTCCCAAGTAATAACAGTCTCACACAACGCATCAGAACTTGAACCTGGGGGAATTCTTACTGCATAATCTGTTAACTTAGGAATACTTAAATTTTTGCTTTTATATACTTTTCGTAGTGCATTCATAAAAGCATCAAACTGTCCATCACCTTGAGCGTGTTCTTCAATAGTTTCTCCTTCAATTTTCACAGAAATAGTAGTTGATGGCTGTAAACCTTTGGCGTGTGTCAATACATACGATTCAATAGTAACTTTTTCTTCATAAATATTACTATCTAAAACATCAGAAATAATATAAGGCAAATCTTCTTTGGTCACCACCTCTTTTTTATCGCCCAATTCAATAATACGCTGGGTCACTTTTAAAATATCTTCATCATTCAATTGCAAACCTAATTCTTGCAAATTTTTTTGAATATTTGCTTTTCCTGAAGTTTTACCTAAAGCATATTTACGTTTTCTGCCAAATCTTTCAGGTAATAAATCATTAAAGTAAAGGTTATTTTTACTATCTCCATCAGCGTGTATACCAGCAGTTTGTGTAAATACATTATCCCCTAAAATAGGCTTATTCTCTGGCACTCTAAATCCTGAAAAAGTTTCTACCAATTTACTTACTTTGTATAAGGATTTTTCATTTACAGAAATATCAACTTCTGGTAAAAAATCATTAATCACAGCTACTGCACTCGCTAAAGGTGCATTCCCAGCTCTTTCGCCCATACCGTTTACGGTTAAATGTAATCCGTTAACGCCAGCTTTTACAGACTCTAAAACATTAGCAACCCCTAAATCATAATCGTTATGAGCATGAAAATCTATGTGCATTTTAGGAAATTTAGCTCGTATTTCTGTTAAAAAAGTATACGTTTCTTGAGGTGATAATACCCCTAAAGTATCTGGTAGCAATACTCTTTGAATAGGCTGTGTAGCTAGAAAGTCTAAATACTGATACACATATTCTTTAGAATTTCGCATACCATTACTCCAATCTTCCAAATAGACATTGGTTTTAATGGACTCCTTTTGAGCCAATGCTATCACATTTTGTATTTCAGAAAAGTGCTGTTCTGGGGTCTTTTTTAGTTGGTATTTAAGATGGTTAAGAGAACCTTTAGTCAAAAGATTTTGCACTTTAGCACCCGTTTCTACCATCCATTTGATAGATAAGCCATTATCAACAAATGATAATACTTCTACTTTGTCAATATAGCCCTTGGCATTTGCCCAATCTGTGATACTTTTTACAGCTTGATATTCTCCTTGAGAAACTCTAGTTGAAGCAATTTCAATTCTATCAACTTTTAATTCCTCCAATAATAATTGAGCTATAGTCAATTTCTCTGATGCTGAAAAGGATACGCTACTGGTCTGCTCTCCATCGCGTAACGTAGTATCCATGATTTCAATTTTAAGCTTTGTCATTGGGTATTATAATAAAGTTTATAAGCTTTTAAAAAACTACCTCGACATAAAGGTACTGAGGTGTTAAATATTTTTGGTTATCGCCCTGCGATTAGAAAGGACGTGTCTTTACAAATTCTTGAATCTCTGACTTTATATTCTGTAAATAATCAATATCATCAAAGCCATTTAACATGTTCTCTTTTTTGTAGGAATTGATTTCAAAAGATTCTGAATTTCCAGTAGCTATCAAGGTAACAGTCTGATTGATCAAATCAACTTTAATCTCAGTATTAGGATCTTTTTCTATAGCTAAAAATATTTCTTTTGCAAATGCATCACTTACTTGAACGGGCAAAACACCAATGTTCAAGCAGTTATTTTTAAAAATATCTGCAAAAAAACTTGAAATTACACATCTAAATCCGAAATCATAAACTGCCCATGCTGCGTGTTCACGTGATGAACCAGAACCAAAATTTCGCCCTCCAACTAAAATTTTTCCACTGTATTTTGAATCATTTAAAGGAAAATCTTCTTTTAAACTGTCATCTGCATTGTATCTCCAATCTCTAAACAGATTATCTCCAAATCCTTTACGTTCTGTAGCTTTTAAAAAACGAGCAGGAATAATCTGATCAGTATCTACATTCTCAATAGGTAAAGGATATGCTGAAGATTGTAGTGTGTTAAATTTATCGTATGCCATTATTCGTATGGTTTTATCTTTTATTTAATTTAAAAATTCTCTTGGGTCAGTTACTTTTCCAGTTATTGCAGCAGCTGCGGCTACAAGCGGACTTGCTAATAAGGTTCGAGAACCTGGCCCTTGTCTGCCCTCAAAATTTCTATTTGAAGTACTCACAGAGTATTTACCCGCAGGAATTTTATCATCATTCATTGCCAAACATGCTGAACAACCTGGCTGTCTCAATACAAAGCCTGCTTCTGTAATGATATCTAAAAGACCTTCTTCTTTAATTTTATTTTCTACAATATGTGATCCTGGGACTAACCATGCTGTAACATGAGCTGCTTTTTTTCTTCCTTTAACGATAGATGCAAAAGCTCTAAAATCTTCTATTCTTCCGTTAGTACAGCTCCCTACAAATACAAAGTCTATCTTTTTACCCAACATCGCATCACCTTGGTCAAAGCCCATATAATTCAATGATTTTTCATAAGTAGCCTCTCCTTCTTGTACGTCATCAACATTAGGTATGTCATTTGAAATACCCATACCCATACCAGGGTTTGTACCATAGGTAATCATCGGTTCAATATCAGAGGTTTTAAAATAATATTCTTTATCAAAAACAGCATCGTCGTCTGTTTTTAGTGTTTTCCAATAACGCATTGCTTTATCCCAATCCTCACCTTTAGGCGTAAATCTTCTTCCTTTAATATATTCGTACGTTTTATCATCAGGAGCAATCATACCTCCTCTGGCTCCCATTTCAATACTTAAATTACAAACCGTCATTCTACCTTCCATAGACATTTCTTCAAAAACAGTACCTGCATACTCTACAAAGTAGCCAGTAGCTCCAGAAGTTGACAATTGAGAAATAATATATAAGGCAACATCTTTTGGTGTAACACCTTTCCCTAATGAACCTTCAACATTAATTCGCATTTTTTTTGGCTTAGGTTGCATAATACACTGTGTAGAAAGTACCATTTCAACTTCTGAAGTACCAATACCAAATGCAATAGCACCAAAAGCACCGTGTGTAGAAGTATGTGAATCTCCACAAACAATTGTAGCTCCAGGCAATGTAATTCCGTTTTCAGGCCCAACAACATGCACAATACCATTACTCTCATGCCCTAAACCCCAATGAAGAATACCATGTGATGCAGAATTTTCTTCCAACGCTTTTAGCTGATTAGCAGAAAGAGGATCTTCAACTGGTAAATGCTGATTAATAGTTGGGGTATTATGATCTGCTGTAGCAAAGGTTCGCTTAGGTTCCATAACTTTTACACCTCTAGCTTTTAACCCTAAAAATGCTACGGGACTTGTAACTTCGTGAATTAAATGTCTGTCAATAAAAAAAACATCTGGCCCACCTTCAATCTTACGAATTACATGTGCGTCCCAAACTTTGTCAAATAAAGTAGTACTCATGGTTGTTATATCTATTTTTAGAAAGATGCAAACTTAAAATTTTAATAGTATTTACTAAAATACTTTCCTTTTATTTTACGATGTTCAACCCGTTATTTTTTTGGGTAAAAAACAATATTATTACTATAAATGTTAATTTTCAGCTGGAGGTGTAATCATGATATGAGCACCAGCAGTACCAGGAAACATCAACCAAGGATGTCCAGGGTTATTTGGTTTTAAACTCAAGCCAGTAGTTTCTTGTGTAGCAAATGGGATGTACACCACATAACGATAATTTGCATTTACAACTTTATCATTTTCTATATCAAACCAACCTTTTTCACCTTGTAGAATGTGTAATGTTGCAGATTTTTCTGGCATTTTCACCTTTCCATTTTTCACATTAGCTTCTCTTTCTTCTTTAAGAACTTGACCTGACTTACCTTCCGCTTTTAAGGCTCTACCATTAGCCATAAAAGGTTCTAAATCTTTATGATAACTTACGGCTTTAAATCCGTCTTTATTTTGATTGTCTGCTATACAAATCATTTCATTTGTACCTTCACGCAAAGTGATAAATTTACCATCCTTATCATAACCATAAACTTTTGCTGCTGCTCTTGTTTCTTCTGGAGCTGATAATACAGCTGCAGCTATTTGCTGTTCTGTTGTCAAATTTTGAATGGGCACTTCTATTTCTGTAATAGCGACACTTACTGTATCTTTTGTTACTGGATCTGTAGTCTTGTCTTCAGTTTTTGGCTTATCACAATTAAACAATAATGATGCAGTAAATAAGCCAAGTAAAATGTAGTTAGAAATTTTCATGATATTTATATTTTAGTTTAATCCAAAGATAAAAAATTATACATACTTTTATAACTTGACAGTAACCAAATTTAATTTTTATGAAATACATCATCGTATTATCTTTATTATTCTTTCTTAGTTCATGCAATAACACAAAAAAAAGCAATTTAGTAAATACATCAGAAGTAAAAACAGATTCTCTTAAAGCAATGACTGACACTATAAAAATAGAACCTTTAGATACACTTACAAGAGCAAAGCAAATACATGAACGTGTCATTACCCTAGATACACATGCAGATATTAATGTCAAAAATTTTACTGATAAAAAAAATTATACGCAACGCATAGAAAGTCAAGTCAATTTACCAAAAATGATAGAAGGTGGCTTAGATGTTGCTTGGTTTATTGTCTATACAAAACAAGGAAGTCTTACTAAAAATGGCTATAAAATTGCTTATGATAATGCCATGTCAAAGTTTGAGGCAATACACCGATTAGTTGAGGAATATGCATCTGACAAAATAGAACTGGCTTTAACTTCTGATGATGTAAGAAGAATTAATGCTTCGGGTAAAAAAGTAGCAATGATAGGTGTTGAAAACGGTTATGCAATTGGTACAGACATTAGTAATGTTAAAAAGTTTTATGAATTGGGTGCTAGATATATGTCATTATCTCATAACGAACACAGCCAACTATGTGATTCGCATACTGGTGAAAAAAATAATGTGTGGTTGCATAATGGATTGAGTGAATTAGGTAAACAAGTCATTGTTGAGATGAATAGATATGGGATTATGATTGACTTATCTCACCCTTCAATTGCGTCTAATAAGCAAGCCATACAATTGTCAAAAGCACCAGTAATCGCTTCACATTCATCTGCCAGAGCTTTATGCAATCATAGCAGAAACTTAAACGATGATGTTTTGCAATTGATAAAAGAAACTAATGGCGTGGTTCAGGCAGTAGCATTTAAAGGCTATCTCAATAAAGACAAACGTAATAAAAGAGTTTATTTTGAAAAGAATTTACAAAAGCAAGCCATGAAATCATTAGGTTTTACTTGGCTTGAAAAAGATTCTATAAAAAAATTAGACAAACTTGACAAAGCAAAATACAATGCCAATCTTTATAAAGCTAAGGCTATTGCTAAGAAAAAATTAGCCACTAAAAAAAACATTCCTGAAGATGTAAATGTTGTTGATTTTGTTAATCATATTGATTATTTGGTGAATCTTATTGGTATTGATCATGTAGGAATTAGCTCAGATTTTGATGGCGGTGGCGGTATTGATGGGTGGTCTGATGCTTCTGAAACGTTTAACGTAACACTTGAATTGGTAAAACGTGGATATACTGAAAATCAAATAAGTAAACTTTGGAGTGGTAATTTGTTACGAGTTTTAGATGAAGTTCAAAAAGTAGCAAAAAATTTACAGGCTAGTAGTTGAATTTATTACTATAAACATTTAGTTTATTTATACTGTTAATGTTTATCGATAAATATTTCTAAAATATCATTTGTAATTCTTTTAAGTTTTTGTGTTTTGGCATCAATCAAGCACCAAACGGTTTTACACTTTGCAAGGAGTTGCTCATCACGATATATAGCAAACATTCTAGTAGATTTCACCCCTTTAGCATCTTCTATCCAAGTATAAACAGTAATGGTTTCATTTTCAAAAGCTTGACTTAAATAATCTATCTCATGTCGTATAACAAACCACACGATGTCTTTTTTTATTTCATCAGTTGCCAAAACATCCCAATGCATATAAGCAACTTCTTGTGTCCATTGTAAATACACCATATTATTTACATGACCCCTTATGTCAATATGACTAGCATCTACCATAAAAGTGTGTTGGAACGAAATTTTATTTTTTGGAATTTTATCAGTCATAAAATAATACAATTTAATTGTACAAATCTACAATAAATATCAACGATAATGAACCAAGGTAGTTCATTTTATCTACCTTTGTAAACGTAATATTTTACCCCTCATTATCCCCGATGTCTCATAACTGATGAATAATGAGGATTTAATGATAATTAAGTTTTATGGATACTTATTTTAAGTGGTTTTATAATTTGATAATAGATGCTGGTATGTCTGAAAGCACAGCTTTAAATTTCAATTTAGCAATTAATAGTATACTAATTATTGTATTATTATTTGTTTTTGACTATATCATTAAAAAAATCATTGTTAAAGTTTTTAAATCGTTTACAAATAGAACAAAAACTACTTTTGACGATTTTCTAGTAAAAAGTAATTTTCCAAAATACGTTGCTCATATTATTCCCTTTTTTCTATTAAGGTCTATTATTCCTTCCTTATTTTTTGATTTTAACTCCTTAAAAAACTTCTTTTTAAAAGCGACTGACGTCTATTTAATTTTTCTAATTATATGGATATTCAGAAGTCTTATAAATTCTACCATAAACTATTTAAGGCATAAAGATTATTTTAAGGATAAGCCTTTAGATAGTTACGCTCAAATATTGATTATTTTCATTTGGTTTATTGGCCTGTTATTTATGTTTTCAGAAATAACCGGACAAAGTATTATTACCTTTCTAGCTACTTTAGGAGCTGCTTCTGCAGTTTTATTGTTAATTTTTAAAGATTCCATTTTAGGATTTGTTGCCAGTATTCAGGTTTCAGTTAATGATATGGTTAGAATTGGCGATTGGATAAGTGTTGAAAAATATGGTGCTGATGGTGATGTGACAGAAATTAACTTAACCACTGTAAAAGTTTCTAATTGGGATAAAACCACTACTACTATCCCTACATATGCATTAATTTCTGATTCATTTAAAAACTGGCGAGGTATGCAAGATAGTGGTGGTAGAAGAATAAAACGTGCATTAATTATTAAAGTCACTAGCGTGAAATTTTTAAAAAATGAAGATTTAAAAAAATTTTCAAAAATTCAAGTACTTGGTTCTTTTATAAAGCATAGGCAAAAAGATATTGAACAATATAACATTGATAATAACATAGATACTGCTTTAATGATAAATGGTAGAAACCAAACCAATCTTGGTATCTTTAGAAAGTATTGTGATTTATATCTCAATAACCATCCTGCTTTGAACAAAGAGATGTCTATCATGACTAGACACTTAGAGCCCAATGGTAAAGGTATTCCCATTGAAGTCTATGCTTTTTCTAAGGACAAACAATGGGTGAATTATGAACATATTATGGCTGATATTTTCGAACATCTTATAGCTGCTATCCCTTATTTCGAATTAGAATTATATCAAGAGCCTAGCTCTAGAGATATACAAGCGTTAAAGGCAAATTAATTATTGATTTAGTATGTAATTAATAACTAATCCTATAATAATACAAATGGCAAAGCTCATTAAGGTGCCAATTAATACATATTCAGTTTGTTTTCTTGCTCCTTTACTGTCACTAAATCTTAAAATGGACTTTGCCCCTATTAAAAAACCAATAGCAGAAAAATTATTGATTAAAATAAAGGTCAATACTAAAATTCGTTCAAAAATGCCAATATATCTACCTGCTTTTTTTAAACTATTCTGTTCTCCTTCTGCTGCAATTTCTTGCTGCCAACGCTCTGTCGATTTACCAATAATAAATCCTACAGGAAAAATAACCAATAAATAACCTATTAAAATTGCCAGTTGCTTAGTTGATGAAAAAAAAGTTTCTATGGTAGGTAAAACGGAATAAAACCCTTGAATTAAATACAACCATGCTATTATCAAGATGCCAAAATGTAACAACTGATCAATAATAAAATATTTCAAATTATCTTGTACTTTATAAAGCTTCCATAAATCAATGATAAAATGTGTTATTACAATGACTATAGGTACTAAAAAACGTGTCCATTCTTGTAAAACAACATAAGTCAATACACCAGCTAATAAACTGTGAACGTACAAAATCCATGATTTTTCTTTATGCGTACGTTTGTGTTGTACCATGTTGTTATTCTGAAATACAAAGTCGGTCAGTACATGTGCTAAAACCAATTGCAATAAGACTAATAGTTTAGTTTCCATGACCTGTATAATTTGTGATGGCAGTTTTGTACCGTTTTAATAACATAGAGATGGCATCCCAATTGGCAGCTTTTTTACGATGATTCACCGCAGATTGATTGATGCCTAATATTTTTGCAACTTCAGTTTCCTTTTTACCTTTATGCAAATAATAAACTACTTCTGCTGATGCTACACTCCACTTACTCGTGACGCTATCTAGCAGTCCAAAATGCACATTAAACTCATCATTTAAATCTTCATCAGCAGTTTTTAATAATAAACGCGGATAATCGCCTTTCATGGTATCTAATGTTTTTCCTGAAAATTGAAAAGCCTCTCCGTTTGATTCTAAAATAGAATCTCGTTTTAAATTGATATTACCAATACCAATAGCAATTCTAAAATCTGTTAGGCCAGATGAACTTTTATCTTGTATTGCTATTTTACCCACCGCAGTTTTTATTGTAATTACTAAGTCTAAAGCCAATACAGGATCTAATACAACACCTTGAAAGCTATCGCCTCTGAAAATTTTAAAATCTGTTTGATGTGTAGTGCGAAAATATTCAAATTCTGCATTTACAACATTAAGAATCTCGTCTAATTCTTGTGGTTTATAGCTTGTTGAATCAATTAAGTCTCCTGTTATTACTGCTTTCATATTACAAATATAAGAAAATTATTAGTCTGTAGGCTAATAATGTGCAAATATTAGTCTGTAGGCTAATAATACATAAATATTAGTCTGTAGGCTAATAAAAAAATATAAGTGATTTTCCTATATAAATTGTTAATAACTCAAAACAGCATTGATAACCTGTTAATAAGTAGTGAGAATATAACTATTTATATGAAAAAATTTAAACATAAATATATTTATACCTATCTTAAAATCAGATTATTATTGAGTGATTTAAAATTTTTAGTTACTTTTACAGTATTATAAGCAAAAAATTTATACATTTGTACTTATTAACAATAACATAAACTTACTCATACTATATGTAGCATAAATTACTTCGAAACACCCTAATGTATTATTTTATCATGAAGAAGTTTAATTTATGTATTCTAAGTTGTGTCTTTACACTACAATTTACGTATTCTCAAATTAGTGTTAATCCTAGTAAGATTTCTACCTCTATCCTTGTAGCAGATAAAGATCTTGAAGCAAAAAATGAATGTAGCCAAGAAAATTTTGGTGGCCATTTTAAGGAATTTTTTGATGAAGAAATAAATAGCCCAGTTTTTCAATTCGAAACACACAATGCTTCTGACAATTATAAATGTGAAAATTTCAAAAAATATTTGCATAAAATCAAGTTTAATGCAGACTCTCCAGAAAGTTTATTAGGTAAAGAAGGAGAAACTGTTACATATACTTGGAAATTTAAACTTGATGAAAAATTTCTAGCTTCTACAAAAAAAGCAATGGATGTACATCAGTTAAAAGCTGTTGGTGGTCCCGAAGAAGAATCACCACTCTTTACATTGACTACAGTAAGAGGTGAAAAGGATCAATTAGAATTGCGTTACGCAGAAATGAATGAGCAAATTACTTTAGAAACTGTTGATTTATCTTTGCTTAAAGGAAAATGGGTTGAAGTTTCTGAAACGATTACTTACGGAGAAATTGGTGCTTATACTATTACTATAAAATCAATGAGTGATGATGAAATACTGTTAGATTACAGTAAGGATGCTATCAGAACATGGAAAACTGACGCTGAGTTTATCCGTCCGAAATGGGGATTGTATAGAAATTTAAAGGATGTTAATGATATAAGAAATGAAACGGTACGATTTGCAAATTTCAATATTGAAGAAAATAATACCATATCAATTTTTCAATCTTCTTTAAATAATGATGATATTAAAGTTTTTCCGAACCCTGCTTCAGAAAAGGTTACCATTCAAGGGGCAACTATAGAGGATTATGACAGTATTCTTTTACATGATAGTTTTGGTAGAGAGGTACTATTGAAAAAACCTATTCTAAATAATTCTTTAGATGTTTCTTCGCTAGAAAACGGTATCTATTTTATCGTTTTTAAAAAGGATAAAGAAATTAAGGTGGTTAAAAAATTATTAAAGTTTTAGTTTAGAAAAATTAATGCATCACCTTAAATAGCAGTTCTTTTAAAATATCTGTGTTTGCTAAATTCTGAGCCCCCACACCCTTACTTTTTACATCTGCATCTCTCAATAGAGAAATAACTTGAGAGACTTTTCGCATGGGATAGTTTCTTGCTGCATTTTGATAATCACTCACAAAATAAGGGTTTACACGTAATGCCTTTGCTACATTTCCTTTTGATTTATCGACTAAGCCATGATAAATTAATAATTGGGTGAAAAAACTGCTCAATAAAGATATGGTAACCACTAAAGGATTACTTTTAGGATTATCGCCAAAATAATTAATAATCTGATTTACTTTTACAATTTTACGCTCTCCTACTGCTTTACGCAATTCAAAATTATTATAATCTTTACTAATTCCTATATTTTCTTCAATATGTACTGGTGAAATCAATGACTCTTTAGGCAAAATGATCATTAACTTATCTAATTCATTTGAAATTTTAGACAAATCGGTTCCTAAAAACTCTACCAGCATCAATGCAGCTTTGGGTTCTATTTGATAACCTTTACCCGACAAGACCCTACGTATCCACTCACCTACTTGATTTTCATATAATTTCTTACTTTCAAATAAGAGTCCGTTTTTGCCAATAATCTTGCTCAGTTTTTTTCGCTTGTCTAAGGTTTTGTATTTATAACAAATCACCAATACTGTTGTAGGTTGAGGATTTTCAACATAACTAACTAAATTTTCAATAGTACGCGATAAATCTTGAGCTTCTTTTACAATCACCACTTGCCGTTCTGCCATCATAGGGTAACGTTTGGCATTAGAAACAATATCTTCAATACCAATATCTCTACCATATAACACTACTTGATTAAATCCTCTTTCTTCTTCTGACAATATATTTTTCTCTATATAATCTGATATTTTATCAATATAATAGGGTTCATTACCCATTAAAAAATAAATAGGTTTAATAGCACCATTTTTGATATCAGAAACTATTTGATTGATACGCTCCATTTCTAAGAAAAAATAATCATTTTTGTATTATGGTTGTACTGAATTTACCACAAGCTAAACTCAAGATCAAAAGTAAAGAAAATAAGCAGTATATCTTTGATATCATCAGAAAAAAAGATGTGGTGCTAACTCCCGAAGAATGGGTACGTCAGCACATTCTTCATTATTTAATTGAAAAAAAAGGCTATCCAAAATCAATTATTGCTGTAGAAAAACAACTCATCATAAACACACTTAAAAAACGTTTTGATATTTTAATATTTAATCAGAAAGGGCAACCTGAAATTATCATTGAATGTAAAGCACCAAAAGTAAAAATCACCCAAAAAACATTTGACCAAATAGCTCGTTATAATTTAAAACTGAATGCCAACTATTTAATGGTGAGCAATGGTCTAGAGCATTTTAATTGTAAATTAGATGCTGTGAATGAACGCTATGTCTTTTTAGAAGATTTACCTGAATACAAGTCTTAGTTTATCTACAGACTATAAAATTACTCCCAAAACGTAAGAAGACTTTTTTTTTCACCACGAATGCACGAATTAATTAACTAAATTTAATTATGTTTTCGGATTTCATGAAGCAGACTTTTGGACTTCAATGACATAGTAAATATAAAAGTTAAATTAATTTTCAAAATTTTAAAAAATCCTATAGAATTTTTATTGGTGAAAATTATTCATTTACAATTAATAAAATAATTCGTGCATTGGTGGCAATACCATCCTAAAACAGAAATGTATATGAATCAAGATTATTCATGTTAAATTACTGAATATTCTCTATTTATAGTATGTTTGCAATTAAACCTAAACTTTGAAAGTAGCATTAATTATATTAAATTGGAATGGTAAAAAACTCTTAGAACAGTTTTTACCCTCTATAGTGAAACACAGTAGTAAGGAGGCTGAAATCTATGTAGCTGACAATAATTCTACTGACGCTTCAATAGAGTTTATAAAAGCTAATTACCCTCAAGTTACTATCGTTCAGAATAGCGAAAACGGTGGTTATGCAAAAGGCTATAACGATGCATTTCAACATATAGATGCTGATATTTATGCGTTGGTGAATTCTGATATTGAAGTGACCGAAAACTGGCTGACGCCTATTATTGCTGAATTTAAAACTTCTAAGGATACTGCCATCATTCAACCTAAAATTTTAGATTTTAAAGACAAGGCTAAGTTTGAATATGCTGGTGCTGGTGGCGGATTTATAGATCGCTTTGGTTATCCGTTTTGTAGAGGACGTGTTTTTTCAACTTTAGAAACCGATAATCAGCAATATGATGATACCACTGAAATTTTTTGGGCTTCAGGTGCTTGTTTTTTTATCCGTTCTGAAATTTATCATCAATTACAAGGTTTTGATGAGGATTATTTTGCACATCAAGAAGAAATTGATTTATGTTGGCGTACCAAAAATCTAGGCGTAAACATAAAATATGTGGGAGCATCTACGGTTTACCATGTTGGCGGAGCTACATTAGATGAAACAAATCCGAAAAAAACCTATTTAAACTTTAGGAACAGTCTATTTTCTTTACTAAAGAATTTACCAACTAGTTCTTTATTTCCTATAGTATTTTTACGTTTATTTTTAGACGGTATAGCAGGAATTAAATTTATGTTAGCATTAAAACCTCTGCATACATGGGCAATCATCAAAGCTCATTTTGGGTTTTATTGGTATTTACCGTTAATGCTTAAAAAACGTAAGGAAACTACTCATAAAAAAACAACGTATTATCACTGTAAAAGTATTGTTTTGCAGTATTTTGTTTTGAAAAGAAAGGTGTTTAGTGAGGTAGAGTAAGCTGCTATTTTAAATTGAGCCCCTAAATTAAGTAATTATAATTCTAAAAAATTCTTTAACAGTTGCTCACCTGCTGTACTACTCTTTTCAGGGTGAAATTGTACGCCATAAAAATTAGCTTTCTGTAAAGCGGATGAATAGTCTAATCCGTAGTATGTTGTTGCTATAGTTTCTTTGCATAATGGGGCGTAATAGCTATGCACTGCATACATATATTCTTTTTCTTGAATTCCGTTAAACAGATTTGTTTTAAGCTGCTGTAATTGATTCCAACCTATTTGTGGCACTTTAACTGTATTGTTAAATCTTACAACATCAACGTCAAAAATTTCCAATCCTTTTGTGTTGCCTTCTTCAGAGGAATTGCACATCAATTGCATACCCAAACAAATACCCAGCACTGGTTGTTTTAATTTAGGAATCAAAGTGTCTAATCCGCTTTCTCTTAGCTTTTTCATTGCAGATCCTGCCTCACCAACACCTGGAAAAATAACCTTATCTGCTGCTGAAATTTCAGCAGCATCATTACTTAACACTGCGGTATAACCCAGCCGCTGCATGGCAAACTGAATGCTTTTGATGTTACCTGCTCCGTAGTCAATGATGGTAATTCCCCCTCCAGCTCCCCCTAAGGGGGAGGGATTGTTCTTATTTATATTCATGTTTACATTTTCATTTCTAAACTACTTTAACTCCTCCCCTTTGGGGAGGCTGGGAGGGGAATTTATAACATCCCCTTTGTTGATGGTAATATCATTTTTTCTACATCACGTTTAACAGCAACTTTTATCGCCTTAGCGAAAGCTTTAAAAATAGCTTCAATTTTATGATGCTCATTAGTACCTTCGACTTTAATATTTAAATTGGCTTTAGCTCCATCAGTAAACGATTTAAAGAAATGAAAAAACATTTCTGTTGGCATTTCGCCAATCATTTCTCGTTTAAAATCAGCTTCCCAAACCAACCAATTTCTACCACCAAAATCAATAGCTACTTGAGCTAGGCAATCGTCCATAGGTAAACAGAATCCGTAACGTTCAATACCCAATTTATTACTTAAAGCAGCGTGAAAAACTTCGCCCAAGGCAATTGCAGTATCTTCAATGGTGTGGTGTTCATCTACTTCTAAATCACCTTTAACGGTTATCTCTATATCCATTTGACCATGACGCGAAATTTGATCTAACATATGATCAAAAAAAGAAATTCCCGTATCAATCTTGCTTTTTCCTGTTCCGTCAAGGTTTAGCTTGATGAAAATATCTGTTTCATTGGTCTTTCTTTTAATGGATGCTGTTCTGTTTTCTAACTTTAAAAACTCATAAATCTGTTGCCAATCATTAGTTTCTAAGGCTATAAAATTAGCTATCTCTTCATGTTTAATAGTAATTTCATCAGTACCAAGATTGGTATTGTCATTAATAAAAATCCCTTTTGCACCTAAGTTTTTTGCCAATTCAATATCAGTGAGTCTATCACCTATTACAAAGGAGTTTTTTAAATCATATTTTTCTGAAAAATACTCGGTTACCAAACCTGTATTGGGTTTTCGGGTAGGTGCATTGGCTGCAGCAAAGGTTTTATCAATGACTACCTTATCAAAAACAACGCCTTCATTCTCAAAGGTTTTGATAATAAAGTTGTGTACTGGCCAAAAGCTATCTTCAGGAAAATCAGCAGTTCCCAGTCCGTCTTGATTGGTAATCATCACCAATTCAAAATCTAATTCTTTAGCTATTTTGGGTAAATAAGCTAATGCTTTTGGGTAAAAGTCTAGTTTTTCAAATGCATCAATTTGTTCGTCTGCAGTTTCTTTGATAATGGTGCCATCTCGGTCTATAAATAGTACTTTTTTCATATGTTTACGTTATTCCGTCCCGTCCCGAGTAATTCGGGATTGGGAGTTTCAGGATCTTTTTAATTAATTCTTTATACTATGGTAAAACACCTCTAATTAGCTACGCTAGGTATCTACGATGAAAAAATATTTTCATCTTGATAATCCTAAAGGGGACATTCTTACCTTTTTATACTTCGCTTATCATTAGAGGTCAACACTCCTAATTAGCTTTACTAGGTATCTTCAATTAAAATATCTTTTATTTTAATAATTCATTTTTCAATTTATCATTACTATATTCTATTTACAAGTTCTCGATACACCACGTAAAAAACGTGGGACTCGAACTGACGTATAAAATTTAACACTCACTATCCTTAAATTCAATTTCTTTTAATGCAATTATCAACTTCTCATTATCCTTTTTTGTTCCCACAGTAATTCGCAAACAATTTTCTAATAGCTTCTGTGTAGTTCTATTTCTTAATACGATTCCTTTTTCTAGTAATTGCTGATATTTTTTATTGGCATCATCTACTTTTACCAATATAAAATTTGTATCAGATGGATATATTTTTTCAATAAAATTTACTTTAAGTAATTCTTTAAGTAACTTATCCTTTTCATCTAATATTACATCTATTTCATTTACAATTTCACTTATTTTTAACACCCTTTCTAATGCTCTCTGCTGAGTCAATTCATTAATATTATAAGGTAACTTTATTTTATTAAGTACAGCAATAATTTCTTTAGATGCATAGCAAGAACCTAATCGAATACCTGCCAATCCATACGCTTTTGAAAGTGTTTGTGTAACAATTAAGTTTGGAAAATCTTCTAATCTAGAAAGCCAGCTTTCTTTAGATGAAAAATCAATATATGCTTCGTCAATTACTACTAATCCTTTAAATGAATTAAGTAATATTTCAATTTTTTGAGCAGCTATAGTGTTCCCTGTTGGATTATTTGGAGAGCAAATAAACAGCAACTTTGAGTTTGTATCAATTTTTTCTAAAATTACTTCAACATTGGGTTGAAAATCTAAATCTAAGGTAACTTTTCTATTTTCTATCGCATTTGTATTAGCCAGCACGTCATAAATACCAAATGTTGGCGGTAATGTGATTACATTATCTTTATTGGGTTCACAAAAAACTCTAAATATCAAATCTAAAACTTCATCACTGCCATTACCTAGAAGTATATTTTCTATTTGTACCCCTTTCTGTTTTGCCAACACACCTTTTAAGGTAAGCTGTTGCGGATCAGGATAACGATTCAAACCCGTTTCAAAAGGATTTTCATTGGCATCTAAAAAAGTCATCTCTGTTGAAACCTTTGAAAATTCAGAACGTGCCGAAGCATAAGGTTTCATTTGTTGGATGTTTTCTCTAATGAGAGTATTTATGTTAAATTTTGTATTCATTATATTCTACGTCACCCTGAACTTGTTTCAGGGTCTTTATAAATTAGTGTTTGTTTATTTGGGGATATTTACACCCCTAACTAGCTTCGCAATATATCTTCAATTAAAATACATTTTAATTTTGATAATCCTCTAGGGGACAATACTTTAATTGACAATTCATTTTTATATTCATATTCATTCTTATATTGAGATTCTTCACTTCGTTCTGAATGACATGCTGCTGTCATTCAGAGGAGCGATGCAAGAGTGACGAAGAATCTCTGATTTGCGAGTGTTCTTGAGATTCTTCACTACGTTACTCTTCGCTCTGAATGACAAGGTTATTCATGAGATTCTATGGTCATTCTTCCCTTAGAATAACAAAATCACTTCAAACTATTCAATCGTAAGGTCATTGCATTTTTATGAGCTTGTAAGCCTTCAGCTTCAGCCATAAACTCTACGGCTTTACCTATATTTTGAATTCCTTTTTTTGTTATTTTTTGAAAGGTCATATTTTTTAGAAAACTATCTAAATTTACACCACTATATTGTTTTGCATAGCCATTCGTTGGTAACGTATGATTTGTACCCGAGGCATAATCTCCCGCACTCTCTGGAGTGTAGTTCCCTATAAAAATTGACCCAGCATTTTGTATTCCATCCACATAGAAATCTTCATTTTCCGTACAAATTATAAAATGTTCTGGAGCATATTCATTAATCAATGTTAAAGCAATTTCATGATTTTCTACAAAAATTAATTTTGAATTTTCAATGGCTTTTTCGGCAATAGCTTTGCGCGGTAGCTTATCAAGCTGTTTTCGCACTTCTTTTTCAACCTTATCAATTAGTTGCTTTGATGTACTCACTAATAGCACCTGACTATCCACTCCATGTTCTGCTTGACTTAACAAATCTGAGGCTACAAAACTTGCATTTGCTGTATCATCAGCAATTACTAATAATTCTGATGGTCCTGCTGGCATATCAATCGCTACGCCATATTTGGTAGATAGTTGCTTTGCTACAGTAACAAATTGATTGCCTGGCCCAAAAATTTTATAGACTTTCGGTATCGTTTCCGTACCA
>Ga0209633_10000882_pt1 | contig 33024 bp, 29 predicted proteins | sample Cruoilmetagenom1_FD_187290 | JGI IMG/M metagenome (GOLD analysis project Ga0209633, IMG submission 187290) | Oil polluted marine microbial communities from Coal Oil Point, Santa Barbara, California, USA - Sample 1 (SPAdes) (version 2) | ecosystem: Environmental > Aquatic > Marine > Oil seeps ... | reverse complement strand
TATAGGGGTTCTATTTAAAAAAATGAATGAAGGTTATTTAGAATCAGGTTTTGTTTTAAACCATCTATTTAGAGGTTTTGGACTTAGCTCTTTTTATAGATATGGTCCCTACAGCAATCCTAAATTTTCTGATAATTTAGCAGTAAAATTAACTTATGTTTTAAGTTTAGGATTCTAACAAGGCAAATTCATACTTTTATTTTGAGACACGAATTTCACGAATACCCACTAATTTTTTAGAAAAATCTTTAGGTTTTTTCTTCGTGTAATCTTATTGGATAAAAATCTCACGAATTTTAAATGAGCTTAGCTCATTTATTTGGGTAATTAGTGAAATATGCATCTTAATATTCTTATTTTAAAAAGTATGAGTTTGCCTTGAGGATTCTAAACCTAAACTCTAATTCAACCCGTTGTACAATTTGACAAAATTCTGTCTCCCGAAATTTCGGGACAAGTGAATTTTACGATTAAAATGAGTAAAACTTGTATCGAGAATAAAGGATTTTGTTTTAAATTAGTTCTCGATACAATTTTTCGTACCTCAAAATCACTCGAACAGACAATTAATTATTATTTATAGTCAAAATGCACAACGGGTTAAATTCAATAATTTAGTACCTTTGCCTGTAATATAAATTTGCAATTATCTTAATGAATTTTTGGACGCATATCTCACGGTTTATTATCAAAGGACGAATTCCTATTTTAATAGCTCTAGCAATAATTACTTATTTTTTAGCATCACAAATGCAGTATATGCGTTTTTCGTATACTGAAGCTAATCTACTACCCAAAAACCATGAAGTAAATTTAGAATACAATAAATTTTTAGAAATTTTTGGAAATGAAGGCAATTTAATCATACTTGCTACTAATGATTCTACCATTTATTCTGCAAAGAAATTCAACAATTGGAATGCTCTATCTCGTCAATTAGACTCTTTGCCTCTGGTCGATTTTACGGTTTCTGTAGGTGACATCAAAAAACTATATAAAGATACAAAAAATGAGCGTTTTAAAATGTCTCCAATTTTTGAAACTCAACCAAAAACCGATAAAGAAGTTCAAAAAATAAAACAAGATCTCTTTGAAAATCTACCCTTTTTCGATAATTTTTTATTCAACAAAAAAACAGGAACGCTACGTACTATCATTTACATTAATAAAGATATAGTAAATACAATTGAGCGTAATCAATTTGTTTTAAATAAATTAAAACCGGCTATTGAAAAATTTGAAAAAGATAATACTATTGACGTGAAAGTCTCAGGTATGCCTTACATCAGAACGATGAATTCTAAAAGCCTTAATGATGAAATTGGTATATTTCTAATTTTAGCTTTATTGGTAACTTCTATTATTTTCTTTTTCTTTTTCCGTTCATTCAGAGCTACTTTTATCACCATGTTTGTTGTATCTATTGGTGTAATTTGGGCATTCGGATTTATTGGCTTATTCAGATATGAAATCACAGTATTGACAGCTTTAATCCCTCCATTAATTATTGTTATTGGTGTGCCAAATTGTATTTTTTTAATCCACAAATATCAAAATGAAGTTAAAAAACATGGCAATCAAGCTAGATCTTTACAACGTGTAATCTCTAAAATTGGCAATGCAACGCTAATGACAAATGTCACCACCGCGTCAGGATTCGCAACTTTTATTTTCACAAAGAGTAAATTATTAAATGAGTTTGGTGTTATTGCTTCAATTAATATTCTAGTCATATTTATTTTATCACTATTAATCATCCCAATTATTTATAGTTTTTTACCCAAACCCAAAGAGAAACATTTAAAACATCTTGAAAAACGTTGGATTGAAGGAATTGTAAATTGGATGGAAAACATAGTACGTAATAAACGGATAACCGTTTATATCATTTCTATAGTAGTTATGGTAAGTAGCATTATTGGCGTATACATGATTCGCGTTTCTGGTAGTATAATAGAAGACATGCCAAAAGGAGAAGATTTCTTTAAGGATATCGTATTTTTCGAAAAAGAATTTGGTGGTATCATGCCTTTAGAAATTATAATTGATACCAAACGCAAAAAAGGAGTTATGAAGCTTTCTACGCTAAAGCGGATGGATAAACTCAATGAAATTATTGATGAAATACCTGAATTATCCCCTACTGTATCTGTGTTAAATTTAGTGAAATATTCTAAACAAGCCTACTATAATGGCAACCCAAAATATTATCAATTACCTACATCTCAAGAAAGAAATTTTATTTTATCCTACACAAAAAACTCAAATGTAAATTCTGATTTACTAAATAATTTTGTCGATTCAACAGGTAGATATGCACGTATCACAACCTTTATGAGAGATATTGGCACAGATAAAATGGAACGAATTGAAGAGAGACTTCAAGCTAGAATTGACAAAGAATTTCCTAAAGAAAAATACTCAGTAACTTTAACAGGGAAAGCGTTGGTCTTTTTAAAAGGCACGAATTATTTAATCAAAAATTTAGTCATCTCGCTCTCATTAGCTATTCTGTTAATTGCCATTTTTATGGCATGGATGTTTAAATCTTTTAAAATGATCGTTATATCATTACTCCCAAATATGCTACCCTTATTGGTTACAGCAGGTTTGATGGGTTATTTAGGCGTACCTATAAAACCATCCACCATTTTAGTATTTAGTATTGCTTTTGGTATTTCAGTAGATGATACCATCCATTTTTTAGCAAAATATCGCCAAGAGTTACAAGCAAATAATTGGAAAGTGAAAAAGTCGGTTTATGCTGCTCTACGAGAAACTGGTGTAAGTATGTTTTACACCTCAATTGTATTGTTTTTTGGGTTCTTAGTATTTATCGTTTCTAGCTTTGGAGGAACTATTGCTCTTGGCGGATTAGTTTCGGTAACATTATTATTAGCTATGGTATCCAATTTATTACTACTTCCATCGTTATTACTATCTTTAGAGCAACGTATTGCTAATAAAAGAACATTTAAAAAACCTGCCATTCGAATTTTACCTAAAGAAGAAGATGAACAGATTGATAGAATTGAAGATGAAAATTTATAAAAAATAAAAACACATGAAAGGAATTATTTTAGCTGGTGGAAGCGGCACTAGATTGCATCCACTTACATTAGCCGTTAGCAAACAATTGATGCCAATTTATGATAAACCAATGATTTATTATCCGCTATCCACTTTAATGTTAGCAGGTATTAAAGATGTTTTAATCATTTCTACACCACATGATTTGCCTTTATTTGAAAGGCTTTTAGGCGATGGAAAACAGCTAGGTTGTAACTTTCAATATAAAGTTCAAGAAAAACCTAACGGTTTAGCACAAGCATTTGTAATTGGTGAAGAATTTATTGGTGAAGATAGTGTCGCCTTAGTTTTAGGTGATAATATTTTTTATGGAACTGGTTTCCATCAAGCATTAATAGATGCTTCAAATAAAAAAGGAGGTACTGTATTTGCTTATCATGTCAATGACCCTGAACGTTATGGGGTAGTAGAATTTGATAAAAAAAATAAAGCTATTTCTATTGAAGAAAAACCTGAAAAACCTAAATCTAATTATGCGGTTCCTGGCATTTATTTTTATGACAATAGCGTGGTAAAAATTGCCAAAGAACTAAAACCTTCAGCCCGCGGTGAATATGAAATTACTGATATAAACAAAGTGTATTTACAGCAAGACGATCTACATGTTAGTATCTTAAACAGAGGTACGGCTTGGTTAGATACTGGAACATTTCAATCGCTTATGCAAGCACAACAATTTGTGCAAGTTATAGAAGAGCGTCAAGGTTTAAAAATAGGTTGTATTGAAGAAATTGCTTATAAAAAAGGGTTTATTTCTGAAGATCAACTTAAAGAAATTGCCAAACCGTTATTGAAAAGTGGTTATGGAACATATTTAATGAATATATTCAGCCATATAGAAGATTAAAATTTACAGATTTTTTTTAACAACTTTTTGTAATTTGGTGGTGAGATTCTTCACTTCATTTGTTCCTTATTACACTCTGAATGACATTTTCCTATTTACCTAAATTCGACATAGAATTCGTTTACAATTTAGAGGAATTTTTGCTTAGATGAAGCTTATTTTTTGAAGAATTATCTGGATAATTGTTTGCAAAAGATTTCTAATGTGAAAAGATTTATGAAGATTTATTTAAACTTCAAAAATCTCTAATCTCTAATCTTCAATATCAAATCATATCCTTATCTTTGCATTTCATAAAAAAGTATAGAAAATGCAAAAGAATATTGCTGAATTATTACAATCAGATCAATTTTTACAAGAAGTTCAAATCAAAGGATGGGTAAGAACTTTTAGAGCCAATCGTTTTATTGCTTTAAATGACGGTTCTACCATTAACAATATTCAATGTGTAATCGATTTTGAAAATACTGATGACTCTTTACTAAAACGTATCACTACTAGTGCTGCAGTTTCAATTACAGGAACTTTGGTTCAAAGTCAAGGTAAAGGACAACGTGTAGAAATTAACGTTAGTAACATTGAAATTTTAGGCGATTCAAACCCTGAAGAATATCCAATTCAGCCAAAAAAACACAGTTTTGAATTTTTGCGTGAAAATGCACACTTAAGAGTTAGAACAAATACTTTTAGTGCTGTTATGCGTTTACGTTCCGCTTTATCCTTTGCAGTTCACAAGTATTTTACTGAAAACGGATTTTACAATTTTCACGCTCCTATCATTACAGGTTCTGATGCTGAAGGTGCTGGTGAAATGTTTCAGGTTTCAACATTAAATACAAATAATATTCCGAAAAATGAGAATGGTGAAGTAGATTATAGCAAAGACTTTTTTGGTAAAGAAACTAATTTGACAGTATCTGGTCAATTGGAAGCAGAAACTTATGCTATGGCACTAGGTAAAGTATACACATTCGGACCTACTTTTAGAGCAGAAAATTCTAATACCACACGTCATTTGGCAGAATTTTGGATGATTGAGCCTGAGGTTGCATTTATGGATTTAGATGGTAATATGGATTTGGCTGAAGATTTTATAAAGTCTGTAATCAAATATATTTTAGACAATTGTAAAGATGATTTGGAGTTTTTAAATGAGCGTTTTGTTAAAGAAGAAAGTACAAAACCTCAATTACAACGAAGTGAAATGTCTCTATTAGAAAAATTAAATTTTGTGGTTGACAATCAATTCAAACGTGTAAGTTATACAGAAGCCATTGATATTTTAAGAAATTGCAAACCCAATAAAAAGAAAAAATTTCAATACATCATTAATGAATGGGGAGCTGACCTACAAAGTGAGCACGAACGCTTTTTAGTAGAAAAGCATTTTAAATGCCCCGTAATATTATTTGACTACCCTGCTACAATCAAAGCATTTTATATGCGTTTAAATGATGACGGCAAAACAGTTAGAGCTATGGATGTATTATTTCCTGGAATAGGCGAAATTGTCGGAGGTGCACAACGTGAAGAACGTTTTGATGTACTCGTAGAAAAAATGAAAGCCTTAAATATAGACGAAAAAGAATTGTGGTGGTATTTAGATTTACGTAAATTTGGTACAGCTGTACATTCTGGTTTTGGTTTAGGTTTTGAACGTTTGGTACAATTTGCAACAGGTATGGCTAATATTAGAGATGTTATTCCGTTTCCTAGAACACCACAGAACGCAGAATTTTAAGTAGATCAGCATTAGGTTAAAAAAAATAAGATGAAAAAAATAGTATTTGTAATAACTTTTTTGAATTTTGTAGTTAGTTATACTCAAGAAGAAACCATATTAGAATCTACTGAAACTGATGAAGAGATCATAGAAGTAGAAATTGATGATGATGGTAATGAAAGTTTAAATATTAACTCTTACGATAGTAGTTCAAATTCAGTTGACATTGTAACTGGTGAAATTAAAAATATTTTATTAATTTTTAAAGGTAAGAACACAAACCTTTATGGATTAAAAGATAAAAATGGTAAGGTTTTGGTAAAACCTATTTTCTCTTCAATAGATAGTTATAATTCTACTAAGAATCGGATTATAGCATCGTTAACCTATAATAAAAAAGGTCTTATTGATAATAAAGGCACTATAATTATCCCTTTTGAATATTCATATTTTTACAAAAACCAGAATTTCTATAAATGTACTAAAAATGGTCAAGCAACTCTTTTTGATTATGATGGCAACTCTATATTAAAGAAATTTTATGAAGGAATTGAATTTTATAACCATCAATTTAAAGTTAAAGAAAATGGTTTGTATGGTGTTTTAAATCTTAAAGGTAATGAGATTATCCCTATTGAATATGATGAAATCACTTACCATGAACAAAAAAAATGGTATTCAGTTGTAAAAAATGGCGTTAGCAATATTATCAATAACCAGGGAGAAAATGTTTTTGGAAAAAAATACACAAGCCTTTCTAAAATTGATTATAATCTTAACTACTTATTAGCTGAAAAGAATGGTGAATTTGGTATTATCAACACTTCTGGAAAAGAAATTACGCCATCAATTTTTAAAGCTATTAAATTTAATTATGACGACTCCCGTTTTATTGTAAAACAAAAAGAAAGATGGGGAGTTTATGATATTTATTTTAAACAATTTTTAATTGACCCAAATTATGATAATATAAAAAAAATATCTAAAGGACACTATTTATTGACTAATTCTGACAAAAAAATACTACACAATTTAATACTGAATACCAAAACCGATCTTTCTGAGTATGGAAATATTAATGATTATATCTCAAATGGTTTAATTATTACAGTAGAAAAAAACAAACTTTATGGTGCTTATAATTTAGAAGTAGATAAATTGGTAATTCCACAAAAATATCAATCTGTTTATAGCAGTTCTTATTATATACAATGCAAGATTTCTAATTCTAAATTTTATGATATCTACAATCTTAAAGGCAAAATACTTGTTAAAAATGTACAAATTAAATCATTCAATTCTAATTATAACTATAAAAGAATTACTAGTGAAGGTAAAGTTGGTGTGTTAATTAAAGACAAAGTAATTATTGATGTTAAATATAATTTTATTAAGGACTTTAAAAATGCAAAATATGTTCTTGTGAAATCAGACAACAAAAATGGATTGGTTAGTTTAATTGATGGTGAATTTATCATACCTTTAAATACAAATACCATTACTGTAATTGCTGATAAAAACACCATCAATTGGAAAAATAAAAACTATACAGTTACACCTAATAAACTCGTTGAAATTAAATAATGCTTAAACAAAGTTTACATTACAAATTATTACAAAAATTATCACCTCAGCAAATACAGCTGATGAAGTTAATTCAATTGCCAACACAAGCTTTTGAGCAAAAGATAAAGCAAGAAATTGAAGAAAACCCTGCTCTAGAAAGCGGTAAAGAATCTGATGTTGATAGTGATTTGCAAAATGAATATGATGATGCTGGTACTGAAACTATTGAAACTGATATAAATATTGATGAATATTTAAGTGATGATGAAACACCTAGTTATAAATTACAAAGTAATAATTATAGTGCAGATGACGATGAAAAAAGTATCCCTTATGCTTCTGGCACCTCATTCAATCAGTTTTTAAAGAACCAATTAAATACATTTCGTTTAAACGAACAAGAACGACAAATTGCTGAATTTTTAGTCGGTAGTATTGATGAAAGTGGCTATATAAGAAGATCTCTTGAAGATATTGTTGATGATTTAGCTTTTTCTAGCAATATTTTTACTGATATTTCTGAAGTTAAACGTATGTTAGATTATGTACAAAAATTGGATCCAGCTGGAGTTGGTGCTCAAAATTTAGAAGATTGTTTATTAATACAATTACATAGAAAATCTGAAAAGCCTGAAAGAATTTTAGCTATTTCAATTTTAGAAAAATCTTTTGAACATTTTGTAAAAAAACATTATAAAAAACTCATACAAAAATTTGATATAAACGAAGAACAATTAAAAGGTGCGATTGAGGAAATTGAAAAATTAAATCCCAAACCTGGTGGTGCATATGCCAGTAACACTAAAATTGTAGAACAAATTGTACCCGATTTTAGTATTAAAATAATTGAAGATAAATTAGAGTTAACATTAAACTCAAGAAATGCACCAGAATTACACATCTCTAATGAGTATAACAATATGCTTAAGGGTTATGCTGCATCTAAAGAGAAATCAAAATCTCAAAAGGATGCCATACAATTTATCAAACAAAAATTAGATGGAGCCAAATGGTTTATTGATGCGATAAAACAGCGTCAACAGACCTTGTTAGTTACTATGAATACCATCATGCATATGCAAGAAGAATATTTTTTAAGTGGCGATGAGCGTAAGCTAAAACCAATGATATTAAAAGATATTGCTGATAAAATCAATATGGATATATCTACGGTCTCTAGAGTAGCAAATAGTAAATATGTTGACACACCTTATGGCACTAAACTTATTAAAGAATTTTTCTCTGAATCTATGATGACAGATTCCGGAGAAGAAGTTTCTACTAGAGAGATTAAAAAAATACTACAAACTGTTATTGATGAAGAAAGTAAGAAAAAACCATTAACTGATGAAAAATTAGCTGCTATTTTAAAAGAAAAAGGATATTTAATTGCTAGAAGAACTGTTGCAAAGTATAGAGAGCAATTACATATTCCTGTTGCAAGATTGCGAAAAAAAATTTAAATGTCTAAATGATACAATTCCATAAATTCATATCATTTATTTTTCACCCTATAATAATTCCCATAGCAAGCTCAATTTTATATTTTATAATTGTACCTAACCACATCCCAAAAGGGTTCTCATATCGAGTACTAGCATTAGTTTTTGCAATGACTTATATAGTACCCATATTCTTATTGCTATTTTTAAAAAAAGTAAAGCTTATCGACTCCTATCATTTAACTTCAATTAATGAACGTAAGTTCCCTATACTCTTTTTTACAGTTCTGTTTTTCTTAATTGGTAAATTTCTATTAAAAACTAATGCTATAAATTTATTATCCTATTCCTTTTTTGGATGTTCTTTAGCTTTAAGCTTAGTATATTTACTTTTTTCTGCAAAAATAAAGACCAGTCTGCACACTTTAGCCATTGCTGGTTTGATTGGTTTTATAATAACACTTAGCTTTCATTACAAGTTCAATTTACAACTATTACTTATTGTATTATTTTTGTTATTTGGTAGTGTAGCTACTTCTAGACTAAAACTAAAAGCTCATACTTTAACTGAAGTAATTTTAGGGTTTTTTATAGGGTTTTTCTCTCAAATGATAGTGTATTTTTTCTACACATTTAATAACCCTATTTTATAAAATATAAAAAATCAAACCCACTCTAAAATCTCTCATTTCAATTGGGGAAACTCCATCAAGTTTAGCATCAGAAAAAATATCGTTTAAACCATAATAGAGGTTAATGTTCCATGTACCATATCCTAAAGATAAAGTTAAACCATATTGCAATTTATTAATCTCTGAAATTCCTTTTACTTTTACAGTACTATCTTTTGTTTTAAATCTTGATTTTGTCGCAAAAGCATAACTTACTTTACCACCTGCATAAATTCTATAAAACTTATATTTATTTATAGTAGATGTACGCCAGCGTAGCTCTATAGGCATTTCAATGGAGTGCGTAGAAAATTTATTGTTTTTAAAATTGTCACCATGTATATTTTCAAATAATGTATTATTATTTGATTCTGTTATTTTAATCTCTTGAAAATAAGTATTCCGACCGTATCCTAAACCAAGACCAAAAGCAAAATTGCCTTGTTCAGTTAAAGGTATATCTTTAATAAAACCTAAAATTAGACTATTAGAGAAACCATTTTTTGACACATTTTCAGGTAATTTAGTCATGGTTATGTATGAAAGACCTATATAAAGTTGATCTTCTAAATACTTAGAATCAGTAATTGTGTCTTTACTTTGCGAATAAAGCGTTGTACTAATTAAAAATAAAAACAATAGTTGTTTTTTCATAAATAAATAGTCTATAAAACAAAAGGCAATCTTTAAAGATTGCCTTTTGTTAATAATTTAAAAAATATAAAATTACTATTTTATATTATCAAATGCACTCCCTTTTAAGGTAGAGTAATTAATCTTTAGTGCATTTACCTCTCTCAATTCTTGTTTAATATCAGAAATAGTACCCACATTAGCTTTCATATCAGCTTTAATTGAAGTTGTTAATAATGGTATTTCATCTTCAGAATGTTTTCTTCTTTCAATGAAAATAAAATTTGGAACTTCATTTACATTAGAAATTTTATCGTTTAATTGAATCTTATCACCTGGAGTATCATCTTTAGATTTTCCTACATAGATATAGCTTACTAAACTTTTCTTTTCTAATTTTTTAACCTGATCAGCTTTTGGTAAACTTGGTTTTTGAATTTTTAAATCAGTTTCACGCATTACCGTTGTTACCATAAAAAAGAACAATAACATAAATACAATATCTGGTAAAGAAGCCGTATTAACAGCAGGCATTTCTTTTTTCTTCTTTTGAAATTTAGACATATCTTATATTATTTAGTGGGTTCAGCCTCAGAAATAATTTGAGGATAAATATCTGTTTTAATAATTTTTTGCTCAGCTCTTGAAAGATCTTTAAAATCTTTACCATACTTCTTATTGGCATATTTATCTCTTAAATCAGTATAAGCTCCTACGAGTTCATTCTGAACAGAAATATACATTGCGTATGAAGTACCTCTATCACTTTGTAAAGAAATAATTGCCTTTTTTGGATGATCTGATGAAGCAATATCTTTATCTCCACCACACCAAGTACAAGGTGTTAATTTGTCTTTTTGAAGACTTTCAGCTGTACCTCCACCATTATCAATAAACTTTATTGCAGCTGCTCTAAGCTCATCAACCTTCATATAAGTATCTCCTTCAACCAAAATTTCATCATTCCTATTAACATTTACTTCAAATACATTTTTTTCCTTAAGTACTGGCGGAACAATATTAGGATCTTGCTTTTCAGGTAATTTACGTGAAATACCTGTATCGACATCCATCGTAGTTGTAACTAAAAAGAATATCAATAGCAAGAACGCGATATCTGCCATAGAACCAGCATTAATTTCAGGTGTGCCTCTTCTTGCCATAATTAATTATTTTATAAATGATTTAACAAAACCAAAACCAATGGTACCAACAGCTAATACTCCTAAAATTCCTGTAAAAGTAATTAAGGTACTTATCATTTTTGATGTAGAACCTGCTTCACCGTTTTTTACAATATCTCCAAATTGATTGGTTACTGCTGCATCTGATGCCACAGCATAAGAAATTCCGAAAAGTACTGCTAATACAACTATACCCAACAAAGCTTTCTTTAAAGCTTTTGGGTTTTTCAATAAACTAAGTAATGATAATCCAACTGCAATTAAAGCAGTTACAATTAGCAATATTTTTGAATAATGAACAATTATATTTACTGCACTATCCATAGCTTCACTATCATCTCCAGCCATAAGCACACGTACAAATAGAATTGCTCCTATAACGCCAATTACAGCTGTTATTATAGTTAATATTTTTGATTTACTATTATCCATAATGCTATTATTTTTTATATCTGATTAGCATATCTACTAAAGATATAGAAGAATTTTCCATATTATTTACAATACTATCAATTTTTGAGATAATATAATTGTAAAAAATTTGAAGAATAATTGCTACTACTAAACCAAATACTGTAGTTAATAATGCTACCTTAATACCAACGGCAACAACTCCAGGAGAAATATCACCTGCGTTTGCAATGGCTTCAAAAGCTCCAATCATACCAATTACTGTACCCATAAACCCAAGCATTGGTGCTAAAGCAATAAATAAAGATAACCAAGAAACATTTTTCTCTAATAATCCCATTTGTACTCCGCCATAGCTTACAATTGATTTTTCAGCTTGCTCAACTCCTTCATCCATTCTATCTAAACCTTGATAAAAAATTGATGCAACAGGTCCTTTTGTATTTCTAGCAACTTCTTTTGCTGCTTCAACACCACCTGAAGATAATGCTTCTTCTATACTTGACATTAATTTATCAGTATTTGTAGTTGCCATATTCAAATAAATTATTCTTTCAATAGCAATTGCCAATCCTAAGATTAATGTTATTAATACAAAGCCCATAAATATTGGAGTTCCATCAATAAAATATTGTTTTAAAATTTGATGAAATGTTCTTGTATCTGGAGTGTCAGCAACAACTTGTTCAGCATCTTGAAGCGTTGAAGTAATGACAGCATAACTGTTTTGCACTGTTCCTAGAAATAATAATCCTGTGATTGTGAGGATAGTAAGTAGTTTTTTCATTGTTTTGTTCTTTATTATTAATTTAGTTAACGGGTTAAAGATATAATTTTTTTTATTAAATACAACATTTCTTGCGGAGAGAAAGGGATTCGAACCCCCGTTACAATTTCTCATAAATATGCTTTCCAAGCATACGCCTTAAGCCACTCGGCCACCTCTCCTCAATAATAAGTGGATGTCAAATAAAACAAAAAAAAATTAGTTTAAGAAATTTATTGACAAAAATTTAATTCATTTCTCCTCTTAAAGAACTTTCAAAATGTTTTTTAAAATCATTTTTATCAATATTTTCACCTAATAGATACATCATTTTTGCTATGGCAGATTCGGTAGTACTATTTTTTCCATTAATTAAACCCATTTTTTTCAATTGAATACTTGTTTCATATTGCCCAAATATCACGCTTCCTCCAATACATTGTGTAACATCAACTATATATATACCTTTATGTATTGCTTCTTGTAACAATCTAATAAACCATTCTTCAGTTGGTGCATTACCAGAACCATAGGTTTCTAAAATAACACCTTTCAAATTAGGAATCTCTAATATACCTTGAACAACTTGTTTAGTAATACTCGGAAACAACTTCAATATGACAATATTCTCATTTAGCTTTTTTCTAAATAGCGTCTTTTTATTTGTATTTGGTTTTAATAAAAATGGAGTATTAAACTTTAAATGTACACCACTTTCTGCAATAGGTGGATAATTTGCAGACGTAAACGCCTCAAACTGCTCAGAATTAATTTTGGTAGTTCTATTAGCTCTGTACAATTTATATTCAAAATATAAACCAACTTCGGTAACAACAGCTTCATCAAAATTATTTCTTGCCGAAGCAATTTGTATGGCAGTAATTAAATTTTCTTTAGCGTCAGTACGTAAATCTCCTATTGGCAATTGAGATCCTGTAAAAATTACAGGTTTTGTCAAGTTTTCAATCATAAAACTTATAGCTGATGAAGTATACGCCATAGTGTCTGAACCAGTTAACACAACAAAGCCGTCTTTTCGACTATAATTTTCTTCAATTATTTCAAGAATATCAATCCAATATTTCACATTCATATTTGACGAATCAATAGGTATATCAAATGAAATGGTTTCAATTGTACAATCTAACTGCTTTAATTCAGGTATATTTTTATAAAGGTTTTTAAAATTGAATACTTTCAATGCATTTGATTTATAATCCTTTACCATACCTATAGTCCCACCAGTATAAATTAATAATATTTCAGGTTTTTTTGTCATTTTGTCTTAATAATTCTTTTTGGAATAATTTATGCTGTAAATTTACCAAATATTTATAGTAAATTTAAAAACAAAAATTATGATTGGATTTTATATATTAATTGGAGCTATTTCTTTAATAAGTTGGCTAGTAAGTAATAAATTGAAAAGTAAATTTAAGCATTATTCTAATGTACAACTAAGCAATGGTATGAGTGGAGCAGAAATTGCTACACAAATGTTAACTGACCATGGCATTACTGATGTTGAAGTTCTTTCAACACCTGGTATGCTTACTGACCATTATAATCCTACAAATAAAACTGTAAACTTAAGTGAAGGTGTATACAATCAACGTAATGCAGCAGCAGCTGCTGTGGCTGCTCATGAAGTTGGTCATGCCGTACAACATGCTAAAGCGTATCAATGGCTTGGCTTACGTTCAAAATTAGTACCTGCGGTTAGTATTACTTCTAAATACTCACAATATTTGGTTATTGGTGGAATTATTTTAGGAGCTGCTTCTGGAAATACTGGTATTGGATTTATTATTGCTGTTGTCGGATTAGCATTTATGGCAATGGGTACATTGTTCAGTTTTATCACACTACCTGTAGAATATGATGCTAGCAATAGAGCTTTAATTTGGTTAAAAGGCAAAAATATCGTAACACAAGAAGAATTCAAAGGTTCTGAAGATGCTCTAAAATGGGCAGCAAGAACTTATTTGGTAGCTGCAATCGGATCTTTAGCTATGTTATTGTATTGGGGTTTGCGTATTTTAGCCTCAAGAGATTAACTTTCTACTTACTATATTTTAATTTGTCTGTCAATTTGTTGATCTAATGAAATAAACGTTTCTGTTCTTGAAACGCCTTTTATACCTTGTATCTGTTTATTTAATACCAACATTAAATGTTCGTTATCTCTACATAATAGTTTTACAAAAATAGCATAGTTACCTGTAGTATAGTGACTTTCGATTACTTCGTCAATTTCTTTTAATCGTTTAAGAGCTTCTTTATAGGTACTTGATGTATCTAAAAAAATACCTACAAACGCTAAAGTTTTATAACCCAAAACTTTTGGATTTATTACAAATTTAGAACCCGCAAGTAATCCTGATTTTTCTAATTTTCTTAATCTTTGATGAATAGCTGCACCTGAAATACCAACTTCTCTAGCTATTTTTAAGATAGGAGCTCTTGCATCATTCATTAAATTTTTAAGGATAATTTTATCAATACCATCAATATGTAAGTCTTTTTCTTTCATTTGATTAAAATTTACAATCAAAAGTAAATAATACCAAACACATTTCAAAATAATCGATAAAAATCGTTTTCAATATATATTTGATATAAAAAAAGGATATAGAAAACTATACCCTTTTTTTTTAATGTTATACCAACTAAACACCAAAACACTCGATAAGTTCAGTATCTTTTACTCTTCTTTCATTTCAAAGTCTTCCATAAATTTAGTTGTATAATTACCAGCCAAATAATCAGGATGATCCATTAATTGTCTATGAAAAGGAATGGTAGTTTTAATACCTTCAATCACAAATTCATCTAAAGCTCTTTTCATTTTATTGATAGCTTCTTCTCTTGTTTGAGCTGTAGTTATCAATTTTGCTATCATTGAATCATAGTTTGGTGGAATTGTATAATCTGCATATACATGAGTATCTAATCTAACTCCATGCCCACCTGGTGAATGTAATGTTGTAATTCTACCTGGTGAAGGTCTAAAATTATTATACGGATCTTCAGCATTTATTCTACACTCAATAGAATGTAATTTAGGTGTATAATTTTTACCAGAAATTGGCACACCTGCTGCCACCAAAATTTGCTCTTGAATTAAATCAAAGTCAATTACTTGTTCTGTGATTGGGTGTTCAACTTGTATTCTAGTATTCATTTCCATAAAATAGAAATTTCTATGCTTATCAACTAAAAATTCTATAGTACCAGCACCTTCATATTTAATATGTTCAGCAGCTTTAACAGCAGCTTCTCCCATTTTTTTCCGTAAAGGATTTGTCATAAATGGTGAAGGTGTTTCTTCAGTTAATTTTTGATGACGTCTTTGAATTGAACAATCTCTTTCTGATAAATGACACGCTTTGCCATAAGCATCTCCTACAATTTGTATTTCAATATGGCGTGGTTCTTCTATCAATTTTTCCATATACATGGCATCATTTCCAAAAGATGCTTTTGCTTCTTGACGAGCAGCATCCCACATATCTCTTAAATCTTCCTCTTTCCAAACCGCACGCATTCCTTTGCCTCCTCCTCCGGCTGTTGCCTTTAACATTACTGGATAGCCTATTTTCTTTGCTACTTTTAGACAAGATTTAAAATCTTCAATAATGCCATCACTTCCAGGTACACAGGGCACACCTGCATCTTTCATGGTTTCTTTTGCTGATGCTTTATCTCCCATTCTATCAATCATTTCAGGAGATGCTCCAATAAATTTTATATTGTGTTCAGCACAAATTTTAGAAAATTTTGAACTCTCAGATAGAAAACCGTAACCTGGATGAATAGCATCTGCATTGGTAATTTCTGCAGCAGCCATAATATTTGAAATCTTTAGGTACGACTCACTACTTGCTGGTGGACCAATACAAACGGCTTCATCAGCAAAACGTACATGCAAACTTTCAGCATCTGCCGTTGAATACACAGCTACTGTTTTAATGCCCATCTCTTTACATGTTCTTATAACACGAAGTGCTATTTCTCCTCTATTGGCTATGAGTATTTTTTTAAACATAATCCCTTATTTTTAAATGAATGAAATTATGATGGATCAACTAAAAATAATGGTTGATCAAATTCTACTGGAGTTGCGTCTTCAACTAAAATTTTAACAATTTTACCTGAAATTTCAGATTCAATTTCATTAAATAATTTCATTGCTTCAATGATGCAAACCGTATCATCAACTTTTATAGTGCTTCCTACCTCAACAAATAGTGGTTTGTCTGGTGAAGGTCTTCTATAAAAAGTACCTATAATAGGTGATTTAATAGTCACATATTTAGAGTCATCTTCAGTAGGTTTATCTTCTGACACAACTTCTTTTACAGGTGCAGCTTCTTGTGATGCTTGCAAGACAGGTACCGAAGTCATAGGAGCCTGTTGAACAATAGTAGTTGTCTCTGTTTTTGCTGATCCTGTTTTAATAGTTATCTTAACATCTTCCATTTCTAATTTCACTTCGCTTGCTCCAGATTTAGAGACGAATTTAATTAGGTTTTGTATATCTTTTAAATCCATTTTTATGAGATTTTAATAGGTTATTTTATTGTTGATTGTAAGCCCATTTAAAGTAAATAGCTCCCCAAGAGAAACCACCACCAAATGCAGCAAAAATTATTTTATCTCCTTTATTTAGCTGACTTTCATAATCGTTTAATAGTAATGGTAATGTTGCAGATGTTGTATTTCCATATTTATGAATATTCATCATCACTTTACTCATATCTAAATCCATTCTACTGGCTGTAGCTTCAATAATTCTTTTATTGGCTTGATGTGGTGCCAACCAAGTAACATCATCATTTGTTAAATTATTTCTTTTCAAAATTTTTACACATGCATCTGCCATATTAGAAACTGCAAATTTAAACACAGTCCTTCCTTCTTGTTTTATAAAATGCTGCTTATTTTTAATTGTTTCTATTGATGGTCTAGCCATTGAACCTCCAGCAGCTACTTTTAAAAATTCTCTTCCATTACCGTCAGTACGTAAATATTCATCTTGCAAACCTAAACCTTCTGTATTGGGTTCAAACAAGACTGCTCCAGCCCCATCTCCAAAAATAATACAAGTTGCTCTGTCAGTATAATCTATCATTGACGAATTCATATCTGCTCCTATCAATACTACTTTCTTATATTTTCCAGATTCAATATATCTAGCTGCAGTAGTCATTCCATACAAAAAACTTGAACATGCAGAATCTAAATCAAATGAAAAAGCTTCTGTAGCTCCAATTTTGGCAGCTACAAAAGCTGCAGTTGATGCGGCTTGCATATCAGGTGTTGCTGTTGCAACAATTACTAATTCAATTTCTTTAGGATCTAATTTTGTCTTTCTAATTAAATCTTCAGCAGCTTTAATCGCTAAAAAAGAAGTGCCTTTACTTGGTTCTTTTAATATTCTACGTTCTTTTATTCCTGTACGTGAAACTATCCATTCGTCATTTGTTTCAACCATGGACTCCAACATTTCGTTAGTTAACACATGGTCAGGTACATATTTCCCAACAGCTGTAATAGCAGCAGTAATTTTAATCATATGGTATCTTTTATAGATATTTTTTGATCATAGCAACATCAAAAGTAATAAATTTTATTTCGCTTTTCCTCAAAAAAGTATGTTTTTTAGTCATTTTTAACTAAAAAACATAAAAAAAACCCTCAAAAAGAGAGTTTTTTCATGTTTTTTGAAAATTTACTTATGCTACACTTTCAGCACTATCAATCACAATTTGACCTCGGTAATATAATTTACCTTCATGCCAATGAGCTCTATGATATAAATGTGCTTCGCCTGTTGTAGGATCTTTTGCTATTTGAGGAATACTTGCTTTATAGTGCGTTCTTCTTTTATCTCTTCTCTGCTTAGAAATTTTTCTTTTAGGATGTGCCATTTTATCTATCTTTATCTGTTATCAGTCCCTTTAATTTATCCCACCTAGGATCAGAACCTTTATTTTTATTTATTTTTTTTGGTTGTAATTCTTCTAATTTATCTAATATTTCTGATTTTAATGTGCCATCAATTACACCAGGATGTATCCTTTTTACAGGTAAGGCAAGCACAATCATTTCATAAACAAATTTAGAAACATCAACTTCATATTCACCATGAGGTAAAATTAATATATCTATATTTTCATCATTATATGTATCACCAAACTTAATTACTAATTCTAAATTAGAGCTTATGGGTTGTTGAAACAACTCATTAGTTAAATCACATGCCACCTGAACTTCACCTTCAACTAAAAATTCAAGCTCAAATAATGTGCTTTTTTTATTAAAATTTAGATGCACTTTTAAATCTGCATCATAAATATCATCATATTGATAAACATCAAAGAACTCTTTATTTATTATAAATTCAAATTGATGCTTCCCTTCTTTAAGTCCTTTAAAAGGAATTACAAACATATTCTTTTTCATAATCCATCAAATTTGAGCGTGCAAATGTAATAAAATTATTACTAATTTAATAAAATTTATTTCCTTATCCTTAATTTATTTTCCATAAGCTCATTATATTCTTTACGAGACTTAAAAATATCTATAGCTGAATACAAGGCTTCTTTAAAAGAATTGTGATTAGCCTCTCCTTTTCCCGCAATTTCATATGCAGTACCATGATCTGGTGAGGTTCTAATTTTATTGAGCCCAGCAGTAAAATTAACACCTTTACCAAAAGAAAGTGTTTTAAAAGGTGCAAGGCCTTGATCATGATACATAGCTAAAATACCATCAAATTTTTTATAAGATTCTGACCCAAAAAAACTATCGGCTGAATAAGGACCATAAACTAACTTACCATTTACTTGCATCCTTTCTAAAGTAGGTTTAATCAAATCATTATCTTCATTACCGATAACACCATTATCACCACAATGCGGATTCAAACCCAATACTGCTATTTTAGGCTTAGAAATATTAAAATCTTGAATTAAAGAATTATGCATTATATTCACTTTCTTCTCTATCAATTCTTGGGTAATCGTTTCTGTAATTTTTTGAATAGGAATATGACCTGTGATTAATCCGATTTTAATTTTATCAGTCATTAAAATCATTAAGCTTTCTCCTTCAAAATTATCTTCAAGATATTCTGTATGTCCGCTAAATTTAAAATCATCAGATTGAATATTATGCTTATTGATAGGTGCTGTTACTAAAACATCAATCTCATTATTCTGCAAAGATTTAACTGCTGCTTGTAATGATAAAAATGCATATTTACCTCCTTCTTTGGTTTCTTTACCAAAATCTATCTTTACATTATCTTTCCAAACATTTACCAAATTAACTTTATTGGGTATTGCTTTTGTAGCATTTTCAATACCGTTTGTTTGTGTATGAAGGTTCAATTGCTTTTTATGTGCTGAAACTAACTTGCTAGAAGCAAAAATAATTGGCGTACAAAACTCTAACATTCTAGCATCTTCAAAAGTTTTCAATATAATTTCTATACCAATACCATTTATATCTCCAACAGTTATTCCAACTTTTATAGTGTTATTTTTATTCATACAACAAATTAATTCCTATTTTTGAGGCTATAAAAGTAATCATTAATATTAACATAATATGTTTACAGGAATCATAGAAAATATTGGAGAAATTGTTGCATTAAAAAAAGACAAAAGTAATCTTCATATCACAATAAAAAGTACCCTAACACCTGAATTAAAAATTGATCAAAGCATTGCTCACAACGGAGTTTGCCTGACAGTTATAAATTTAGACCTAGTAAACAATAGGTATACGGTTACTGCTATTGACGAAACTTTATCCAAAAGTAGCTTTAAGGATCTTAAGGTTAAAGATAAGGTTAATTTAGAAAGAGCTATGAAGTTAGGTGATCGCCTTGACGGTCATATTGTACAAGGTCATGTTGATGAAACAGGGAAGTGTATTGATATTCAAAATAAAAATGGTAGTTGGTTGTTTACTTTTCTTTATGACACTTCTAAAAACAATATTACTATTGAAAAAGGTTCTATAACAGTAAATGGCGTAAGTTTAACCGTAGTCAATTCTTTGAAAAGTCAGTTTAGTGTAGCCATCATACCTTATACGTATAAGCATACTAACTTTGGTAAATTAAAAATAGATGATTTTGTAAATTTAGAATTTGATGTTATTGGAAAATATGTTGCTAAGATTGCAACATTATAAGATTTATTCTTCTTCTTTTTTTATTTTTCCTATAGCATAACCTACACCTAAAGCAAATAAAACACCTAAACCACCATCAATAGGATTACGTGGAGGTACTATACCACCACCACCAGGTGAACCACCAGGAGGAGGAGGTCCATCACCACCATCCTGAGCTATTATATTATTCGAGAAAGAAACAAATAACACAACTAAAATTAATATTAAGTACTTTTTTAACATAAAATTTTCCCTTTTTCTAATACCACTAACGTAAAAAACGCTAATTCATTGCAAATATATAAATTCTTTTTAAGGTATTACACTTAAACTTCATTTTTTAAGGATAATTGATCATTTTTTAACATCTAAAATACATCCACTTTTGGTGTTAAATAAAAGTGGTCCCACTTGGGCTCGAACCAAGGACCCCCTGATTATGAGTCAGGTGCTCTAACCAGCTGAGCTATGGGACCAAAATTTTGGACTGCAATATTACCAATTATTTACTTATTGAACAATCTTTTATTAAAAAACCCTACTTTTTTTAAATTTTCCTATCCATTAACTGTTTTGCAAAGGCATTTAATACTTCTTTTTTATTATTTTCAATTGAAAGACTATCTATGTGTAGTATTGCTTTTGAAGTGTATTTTCGAATCTCTTCTTCTATCAATTGAGGTATTTTATAACCTTTAAATAATTGAGTAACATCATTAATTTTATCTTCAGAAAACGTTTTGTTTTTATACAATTCTATTAAATTTTCTCTATCCTTTTCATTGGCCAATTCTAATGTTTTTAAAAATAAAAATGTCTTCTTATTTTCAATAATATCACCTGCTTTTTGTTTACCAAAATCCGCATCTCCAAACACATCTAAATAATCGTCTTGTAGCTGAAAAGCTATCCCTAAATTTAATCCATAATTATAAATATGTTCTGAATCACTTTGTGATGCAGAAGCTATAATTGCCCCAAACTTCAATGAAGCTGCAACCAACACCGCTGTTTTCAAAGTAATCATTTTTATGTATTGCTCAACATTTACATCAAATGTAGTTTCAAAGTCAAAATCGTATTGCTGACCCTCACAAACCTCTAAGGCCGTTTTTGTAAACAACATATTTAAACTCCTATATTGCTCACCATCATAAGATTCTAATAATTGTTTTGCCCAAACCAATAATGCATCACCAGACAAAATACCAGTATTTAGACTCCACTTTTCATGCACAGTTGTCTTCCCTCTTCTTAGCGGAGCACCATCCATAATATCATCATGTATTAATGAAAAATTATGAAACATTTCAACAGCCAAAGCTGCATCTAAAGCATTAGTAATTTCCTCACCAAACAAATCACAACTCATCAATGTCAGTATAGGTCGAATACGTTTTCCTTCTAAATTCAATATATAATATATTGGATTATATAAATTTTCTGGTTCCTTTTTTAGAAGTCTTTTTTTTAAATGATTTAAAAATTCTGTTTTATATTTATTTAATTCCAATGTTATCTATTTTTTTGTAAAAATAAGGCAATAAATTCAATCAAACTTAATTCTATTTATAAAAAATAAAAACTACAGAAACTTTTTTGGTTTTTAAAGTTTCCCGTTGTACATTTGCAGTAGTTTATGAAAGAAAAAATAATTATAAAAGCCAATGACTTATTTTTAAACTTTGGGTTTAAAAGTTTAACTATGGATGATATTGCCAATGAAATGGGCATATCAAAAAAAACAATTTATAAATATTTTAAAAATAAAGAAATACTAGTTGATAAATGCGTAACCCATCTACACGAAAAAATTTCTTTAACCATTTGCGACATAACTAATCAAGGTTATAATGCAATAGAGGAAAATTTTGTAATAAAAAATATGTTTAAAGATATCTTTGAGAAATCGAATACTTCGCCTATGTATCAATTACAAAAATACTATCCCAATATTTATAAAAAACTAATGGCTAATGAATTTAAAATGTTTGAAGAATGTGTTGGAACTAATATAAAAAAAGGAATAGAAGAAGGACTTTATAGAAAAGACATTCAAGTATATGTTATTCTTAAATTTTATTTCATATTGGTGTTTGGAATACACGATGATACCGTTTTTAAATATGAAAATTACAAATTAAATGAATTAGAAATTAAAGCACTTGAATATCATACTAGGGCGATAGCTACAGAAAAAGGGATTACTATATTGGAAAATGAATTAAAAAAAATAAAATAACTAATGAGAAATTTATCACTCCTTTTTTATATTATATGTTTTGTTACTACAGGGTTTGCACAAGAAAATACAAAAAGTTTTAGTTTACAAGAAGCTATAGATTATGCTTTAGAAAACAATAGAACCGTAAAAAATGCTATGCTAGATGTTGAAGCAGCAAAAAAACAAAAATGGGAAACTACAGCAACAGGCTTACCTCAAATTAATGCAGTAATAGATTATCAAAATTGGTTAAAACAACAAGTCTCCCTGATTCCAGCAGAATTTTTTGGCGGTAATAAAGGTGAATTTGCTGAGGTTGCTTTTGGCACAAAACAATCTATGAATGCTACAGCTACACTTTCACAATTATTATTTGATGGATCATATTTGGTAGGGCTACAATCTGCCAAAGTGTTTTTAGAAATTTCTAAAAATGCCAAAATTAAAACAGATTTAGAAGTTAGAAAGTCTGTAATTAATGCTTATGGCAATGTTTTATTAATAGATGAAAGTATACATATACTTGAACGCAATAAAAATGTATTACAAAAAAACATATATGAAACAACAAAAATCTATGAAAACGGGTTAGAAGAAGAAGAAAGTGTAGAGCAATTACAAATTACATTATCTAGCGTTGAAAGTAATTTAAATAAAACTACCAGATTAAGAAGTATTGCCTATCAAATGTTAAATATTACCATTGGATTAGATTTAAATACCTCAACTACCTTAACTGACAATTTAGAAAGTTTAACCGATGAATTTATTACTATTTCCCTTTTAAATACTGAAAAAAGTATTACTAATTCTATTGATTATAAAATAGCCGTAAACGATAAACGGTCAAAAGAACTATTATTAAAATATGAAAAAACGAAAGCTCTACCCAGATTAACTTCCTTTTTAAATGGAAGTTATGCTGGTTACAGTGAAAATTTCACTTTTGCAAAAAAAAATCAACAATGGTTTGGTGCATCATTAATTGGTGTTAGCTTAGAAATTCCCGTTTTTAGCTCGGGTATGCGAAGTGCTGCAACACAACGTGCAAAAATTAACCTAGAAAAAGCAAAAGATGATTTAACAGAAATTGAACAACAATTAAATCTACAAATTTCTTCAGCCAAAAGCGATTATCAATTTTCAATAGAAGATTATAAAAACAAAAAACAGAATTTAAATTTAGCAGAACGCATAGAAAAGAAAAATCAAACGAAATTTTTTGAAGGTATTGGGTCAAGTTTTGAATTAAGACAAGCACAAACACAATTATATACTGCTCAGCAAGAACTTTTACAAGCCATGTTAGATGTTATCAATAAAAAAACAGCTTTAGAAACTATTTTAAATAAAATTGAAAAGGATTAACTTAATCAAACTTATAAAATGAAAAAAATATTAATACTTTGTTTCGTATTTACACTATCTCTTTCTTGTACTGAAGAAAAAAATGAGAATTCTTCATTGGCGGAATTGAATACTGAAAAATCAGTTTTGATTTCTAAAGTTGACAGTTTAACTAAAGAAATTAAAAAGATTGAAAAAAAGATTGAAAAATTAGATACTACTTTTCAATATCAATTTATAACAAGTTTACCAATAAAGAATGCTGTTTTTAAGCACTATATTGAAATTCAAGGCATAGTGAAAACCGATAAAAATATAGAAATAAAACCAGAATTTGGAGGTACAGTAAAAGCAATTTATGTTAAAGAAGGTCAAAAAGTATTTGCTGGACAAACACTTGTTCAATTAGATGCTTCATCTACTGAAAATAGTATAGCCCAATTAATAACGCAATTAAATTTAGCTAAAACTACTTTTGAACGTCAAGAACGACTTTGGAAACAAAAAATAGGTTCTGAAATGCAATATCTACAAGCAAAAGCTCAAAAAGAAAACCTAGAAAATAATTTAGCCTCTTTAAGAACTCAAGCTCGTAAAATGAAAATTATTGCACCTTTTAGTGGTATTGTTGATGAAATTTTTCCAAAAAAAGGCGAATTAACTAGTCCGCAATTACCCGTAGTACGTCTTATAAACTTAGATAAAGTCTATGTTGAAGCTGAAGTTACCGAAACTTATTTACCTGTGGTTAAAATCGGTACTGAAACTTCTTTATTTTTTCCTTCGATTGAGAAAGAATCATATTCAAAAATATCGCAAATAAGTAACTATATAAATCCTGAAAATAGAAGTTTTAAAATTAGAACTAACATCTCAAATAAAGACCGACTTATAAAACCAAATTTATTGGCTGATTTAAAAATATTAGACTTTACAGCAGAAGGCATCATTATCCCTTCAACATTGGTACAACAAGATCAGAATGGAAATAATTATGTTTTTACTGTTAAAACAACAAATAATGAAAGTAAGATCTTAAAAAAAATAATTACTATTGGTAGTGAATATAATCATGAAGTTTTTATAAGTGACGGATTAGCGGAAAATGATACTTTAGTCAACAATGGAGCAAGATTGGTAAAATCTGGAGACTTAGTAAAAATAACTAAAAATTAGATTATAAAAATCCTTTTTTAAGAATTTAGACATGAACAAAGCGTTAAAAGAATTTAAACTATCAACATGGTCCATACACAACAAAATGACTGTGTTTGTAATTATTGGGATGATATTTTTGGCAGGTATATTTTCATATCAAAATATGCCAAGAGAAGCATTTCCTGAAATAGTAGTTCCAGAAATTTACGTGGCTACTCCTTATCCAGGTAATTCTGCTTTAGACATTGAAAAATTAATTACACGCCCAATAGAAAAAGAGATTAATGGTATTTCAGGTGTTGATGATATTATTTCAACATCTATTGAAGGATTTTCTTCTATACAAGTAAAGTTTGATTTTAGTGTTACACCTGATGAAGCTCTTAGAAAAGTAAAAGACAAAGTTGATGAAGCGATGTCTGACAAAGACTTTCCTAAGGACTTACCTACAGACCCCACAGTACAAGAAATGAATTTTGCTGAATTAATGCCTATAATGAACATTAACTTGTCTGGTGAGTTCTCTATGGATCAACTTAAAGAATATGGTGAATATTTAGAAGATGAAATTGAAAATGTTCCTGAGATTTCTAAAGTTGATATCCGCGGCATTCAAGATAAAGAAATGGAAATTAGTGTTGATTTATATAAAATGCAAATTTCTAAAATTAGTTTTAATGATATCGCTGGTGCTATTCAAAATGAAAACATGACCGTTTCAGGAGGCGATTTATTGGAAAACGGTTTGCGTAGAAATGTTCGTGTTGTTGGAGAATTTAAATCAGCAAAACAAATTGAAAATATTATAGTAAAACAAGAAAATGGTAACATTGTATATTTAAGAGATATTGCTTCCGTAAATTTTAAAGAACAAGAGAAAGAAAGTTATGCCCGCGAATTTTCTCATCCAGTTGTTATGTTAGATGTAACTAAAAGGGGTGGTGAAAATTTAATAAATGCATCTACTCAAATTGATTCAATTATTACTAAAGCTAGAGTATCATACTTCCCTTCTAACCTCAATATTTCTAAAACAAATGACATGACCAATGACACAAAAACAATGGTGTCTGATTTAGAAAACAGCATAATTTTAGGTGTAATTCTTGTGGTGTTGGTATTGTTATTTTTTCTCGGTGTTAGAAATGCACTTTTTGTAGGTATTGCCATACCATTATCTATGTTTATTTCTTTTATCGTGTTAAATTCATTAGGTGTTACGCTTAATATGATGGTGCTATTCTCACTGGTACTCGCATTGGGTATGTTAGTTGATAATGGTATTGTAGTTGTTGAAAATGTATACAGGTTATTAGATGAAGGATATTCAAAAATTGATGCCGCTAAATATGGTGTCGGTGAAGTAGCTATGCCAATTATAGCCTCAACTGCTACAACTCTTGCAGCATTTTTACCTTTGGCTTTTTGGCCAGGAATGATGGGTGAATTTATGCGTTTTTTGCCAATTACCTTAATTATTGTATTGGGTTCATCACTTTTTGTGGCTTTGATAATAAACCCTATGCTTACTTCTGTATATATGAAAATCAAAGAAGATGAAGTAGATTTTAAAAAAATATTAATTAGAAGTATCATTATTTTTGCCATTGGTGTATTATTAATCATTGGTGGACTTTCTTCTGAAATCAAAGGCTTCAACGCTCTTGGTTTGTTTTTGGTTTTAGCTGGGCTTTTAAGAATTATAAACACTAAATTATTAGTACCTGCAACTACATGGTTTCAAAATAGTTTATTACCAAGATTAGAACGATTCTATGAAAAAGTATTAAAGTATGCCCTACATGGCCACAGACCAAAATTTTTCTTTTTTGGTACTTTTGGTTTGTTAATTTTATCTTTTGTTTTATTTGGATTATTTCCTCCTAAAGTACTTTTCTTTCCAGATACTCCTCCAAAACAGGTGTATGTTTATTTGGAATACCCCATTGGAACAGATATTGAAGTTATCAATAAACTATCCATAGATGTTGAGGACAAAATTCAGAATCATCTAAAAAAATACGAAGTAAATGGTGAAAATTTATTGGTAACCTCTGTTATTGGACAGGTTGGTGAAGGTACCAGCGATCCTAATCAAGGACAACAGGGTGGTAACACACCTAATAAAGCTAGAATTACGGTTGACTTTGTAAAATTTATGGATAGAAATGATGTAAATACACATGATGTCTTAATAGATATTAGGGAATTATTACAAGGCTATCCAGGTGTTAAAATTACTGTTGATAGACCAAGTGATGGCCCACCTACTGGTGCACCCATTAATATTGAAATTTCTGGTGACGATTACAACCAATTATTGGATACAGGTGACCAAATAATGCAATTTATAAGCAATGCAAATATTTTAGGTATTGAAGAATTAAAAATCGATGTAGAGCAAGGTAAACCTGAACTTCCGGTTGTTATTGACAGACAGAAAGCACGTAGATTAAATGTTTCAACTGGGCAAGTAGCTGATGCGTTAAGAACATCATTATTCGGAAAAGAAATTTCTACTTTTAAGGATGGAGAAGATGATTATCCTATTAATATTAGATTGATGGATAAATACCGTTATAATAAAGAAGCTTTAGTAAATCAAAAAATTACTTTTAGAGATCAATCGACTGGTAAAATTGTTCAAATTCCAATTTCATCCATTGCTCATACGGAAAAATCTTCAACATTTAGTGCGGTTAAACGAAAGGATCTTAATAGAGTAATTACTATCTTTTCAAACGTATTGGAAAATTACAATGCTACCGAAGTCAATGACCAAATTAAAAAGGCTCTTGAAAATTATAATTTACCAAAAGAGGTATCCATCTCATTTACTGGAGAGCAAGAAAAACAAGCTGAAGAAATGGCTTTTCTAAGTAAAGCTTTGCTCATAGCCGTGTTTTTAATTTTTCTAATACTCGTGGGGCAGTTCAATTCTACTTCTACGCCTGTTATTATTTCTATTGCTGTTCTTTTAAGTTTGATTGGAGTATTGCTTGGTCTTATTATTTTTAGAATGGAATTTGTCATTATGATGACTATGATTGGTATTATTTCTCTGGCAGGGATTGTTGTTAATAATGCCATTGTATTGATAGATTATACCAATTTAGTGATAAAACGGAAACGTTTAGAGCTTGGTTTAGCAGATAATGTAATTAACCAAAATTTAATATATGACAGTATTGTAGAAGGTGGAAAAACGCGACTAAGACCTGTATTATTAACAGCCATTACTACTATATTAGGGCTATTGCCTTTAGCTATTGGTATTAATATAAATTTCATGACCTTGTTTACTGAATTTGACCCACAATTTTATATTGGTGGTGAAAATGTTGCCTTTTGGGGACCTATGTCATGGACTATAATATTCGGATTAACCTTCGCAACTTTTTTAACCTTAATTATTGTACCCATATTGTTTAGTTTGGTATTAAAGTTAAAGCAAAGAATATTTAAAAATAAAAAGTAACGTTCAATTAATTATGATTAAAATTTGGGTTTAGAATATTTATATCCATTTAACTAAAACCAAAACCCAACATTAAAAAACCAGTAATTTTGTTTGGTATCTGGTGACCATGTGTATTTTATTTCAACTGGACCTAAAAAAGAATCCAGTCCGTAACCCACAGCATAACCAGACTTTGTGTTGTCAAATATTGCCCCTTCATTAAAAAGATCACTTTCAGCTCTAGCATAATTTCCTGTAAAGGATATATAATTTTTTTCAAAGGGCTCATAACGTAAGGTAAAAGATGATTTTAAAAAAGCCGATTCACTAAAATCAGCAACATCATATCCATAAAAAGGAATAAAATTATTTGCAAAATTTTCATTATTTCCACCTAATAAATAATCAAAAATTTGACTATTGTCATCACCTATAGTAATACCCGCTTCAGAAATATAATGAAACGTTAATTTATCAAAAAAAGTGGTTGCATAACCTAATTTTCCATACAATAAAGAAAACGGATTAAAGTTATCAATTTCATCACCTACAGAATTAAAACTATTCTCAGAAGAAAATAAATATGTTTTATAATTTACATCTAAATAAACACCTTTTTTAGTAAAATTCTTTTTATCATAAGTATCTAATTGTAGTTTGGCAAAAGCACCTAAATAACTATTATTTTCTATAAAATTTTTAATTATTTCATCATTATTTAACGTTTCTGTAAAAACTCTAAAATCTTTAAATTCCGCTCCAACTTTCAAGGCAACTTTTTTACTAAAAGAGGTTTGTAAATAAAGCTGAGTAGAGAAATTATTATACTCTATAGGAGATTTAATTACCTCATCACCAAAATCAAGAAAGAAGCTTTTATTAAAATGATTATATGTTGTGTTGATACCATAACTCCAATGAAAACCATTATCAATAAAATAATCAATTTTGTATCTAATATTATCACCTAAAACTAAGTCTGCAGAAAATATATCATTCTTAAACAAAGCATGTTTAGAAGTAAAGTTCAATAAGACTCCTGTTTTGTACAAATCGTCATAATGCACACCTAATTTTAAAAAAGTAGACACTTCTTCTTCTTTCAAATTAAAGTGAATTTCAATCCCTTCTTTTTGTTTGACAAACTTATAATGAATACTATTAAAATTATTAGTAGCAGATAGATTGTCTATACCTTCATAAAATTTTTTGTAAGAAATTGAATCTACTTTAGCTATCTTTAGTTTTCCTAAAATGTATCCTCGTGTATAATTTTTATTCCCAGAAATTTTTATTTTACTTATATGAAATTTTTCATCCTTATGGTGTAGTATTCCATCAACACTAACTGTTTTAGTTTTTTTTGCTTGTCGTTGAGCTATTCCTTTTAAATAATTCAATTGCTTTCTTGTAACTTCTTCACCTTTATTTATTATTTCTTGGGCCAATTCAAAAGAAATAACATTATAATTACTAATGTCAGGATGTATATATAAATCTGTATCATTTCTATTCTCTTGATTATTATCATACATCTGAAAACTAACAATTTGCATTATAATTTTCGGAGCTGTATTTAAATTTTCTCTAGAATTTAACTTATCTTGAACATCAATTCCTATAATAATGTCCACTCCTTTTTCTTTCATAATATCTATAGGAAAATTGTTTACCACACCACCATCAGTTAATAACTTACCGTCTACAATTACTGGGTCTAATAATGTTGGGAATGAACCACTTGCTCTGAGTGCTTCTGGCAAAAAGCCGCTCTCTAATATTTCTGTATTACCATTTTCTAAATTGGTTGCTACGCAAAAAAATGGAATAGGTAATTTTGAAAAATCATCTACAGTATGCACATGTTCAGTTAATTTTGACATGATATTAAAGAAATTTTGTCCTTTAGAAACTGCTGAAGGTAATGCAATAGCTTTATTTTTTATAGGCAAACTAAACACATATTTTTCTTCATGCTCTTTCTGATAAATTGATTTTGATTTTCTAGGTAATTTATCTTGCATCATTTCATTATAATCAAATGAAGTCAAGACAGAATCTAATTGAAATGCAGTATACCCTGAAGAATACAAGGCTCCAATGATTGCACCAGCACTTGTTCCGCCAATATAATCTATCCGTACACCTGCTTCTTCTAATACTTTTAGTACGCCAATATGTGCAAATCCTTTTGCTCCTCCTCCACTTAACACCAAACCTACTTTTAAATCCTCAACTGGTTTTATGCTATCTTGAGCAAGCAACATTTGAGTTTGGATAAGCAATAATAGTATTAGTGTTTTTTGAAGCATTGTCAATGGTTATTCTTTTATATGATAGTAATTATACACTTTGGTTGCTCTATTAATCCCAATTATTTTTTCTAATGCAGTATTAGATGCTTCTGATACTCTTTTAGCCGATTTAAAATGTTTTAACAAACTTACAATTGTTTGTTTTCCTATTCCTGGTATTTGCTCTAGTTCTGTTTGAATAGCACTTTTACTCCTTTTATTTCTGTGAAATGTAATGGCGAATCGGTGTGCTTCATTTCGTAATTGTTGAATAATTTTTAGCGTCTCAGATTTTTTATCCAAATACAAAGGAATAGGATCATCAGGATAAAAAATTTCTTCTAAACGTTTAGCTATTCCAATAATAGCAATTTTTTTTCGCAAACCCAATATTTCTAAGCTTTTTATTGCTGATGACAACTGCCCTTTACCTCCATCAATAACAATCAACTGTGGTAATTCTTGTCCTTCATCTAACAAGCGTTTATATCTTCTATGTACAACTTCTTCCATAGAACCAAAATCATCAGGTCCAATTACCGTTTTTATATTATATTTTCTGTAATCTTTCTTACTCGGTTTCCCATCCTTAAAAACCACACATGCAGCAACTGGATGCGTACCTTGTATATTAGAATTATCAAAACATTCTATATAACGAGGTTCATTAGGTAAATGCAAATCTTTTTTCATCTGTGCCATAATCCGATTGGTATGCCTATCTGGATCAACAATTTTAATTTGTTTAAAACGCTCTTGTCTATAATATTTAGCATTGCGTAAGGAGAGTTCTACAATTCTTTTTTTGTCTCCTAATTTTGGGATGGTAACTTTTATTTCATCGCCTACATTAACCTTAAAAGGTACATAAATTTCTTTTGACTGTGAGTTGAATCGTTGTCTAATTTCAACAATTGACAGCTCTAACAAATGTTTGTCTTGTTCATCTAGTTTCTTTTTTATTTCTGTAGTATGCGATTGAATAATAGCCCCATTCATAATTTTAAAGAAATTTACATAGGCAAAACTTTCATCTGAAATGATTGAAAACACATCAACATTTGAAATAGACGGATTTACAACGGTCGATTTTGCTTGATAATTTGCCAACAAATCTATCTTCTCCTTAATTTTTTGAGCTTCTTCAAATTCGTGTTTTTCTGCAAATTGCAACATCAAATCTTTAAATTTAACTGTAGCATCTTTAAAATTACCTTTAATAATGTTTCGTATAGCATTTACATCTTCTAAGTAGTCGGTTTCTGTTTGCAAACTTTCACAAGCTCCTTTACAATTTTTTATATGATATTCTAAACAGATTTTGTATTTCTGAGCCTCAATGTTTTTTTGAGATAAAACATAAGCACAAGTACGCAGTTGATACAATTCTTTCACTAAAGACAACAAAGCTCTAGCTGTTCTTACAGAAGTATAGGGTCCAAAATATTCAGAACCGTCTTTTATGACGTTTCTTGTTAAAAATACTCTAGGAAAGGCTTCTTTTTTTATGCAAATCCACGGATAGGTTTTGTCATCTTTCAACATCACATTATAGCGAGGTTGATGTTTTTTAATCAAATTATTTTCTAATAATAAGGCGTCTGTTTCGGTAGCTACAACTATATGTTTTATCGAAGCTATTTTTTTTACCAGCACTCTAGTTTTACCATAGTCATGATTTTTAGTGAAATACGAGCCAACTCTTTTTTTTAGATTTTTGGCTTTACCTACATATAAAATAAGGTCATCTTTATCAAAATATTGGTAAACACCAGGGGTATTTGGTAAGGTTTTTATTTGTAATGCTAACTGAGAATTTACCATAAAGCGAAGTTAATAAATTTAACTTCTAAATGATAAGTTGAATATGTATCTTTGCCAAAAAAAATAAATGACTACAAAAGTTACACCCTATAAAGATTCTGAACTTAGTAAAAAAAAGCAAGTAGCAGAAATGTTTGATAACGTTTCTAGTAACTATGATTTTTTAAATAGAATCATGACTTTTGGTATAG
>Ga0209633_10000881_pt1 | contig 33046 bp, 15 predicted proteins | sample Cruoilmetagenom1_FD_187290 | JGI IMG/M metagenome (GOLD analysis project Ga0209633, IMG submission 187290) | Oil polluted marine microbial communities from Coal Oil Point, Santa Barbara, California, USA - Sample 1 (SPAdes) (version 2) | ecosystem: Environmental > Aquatic > Marine > Oil seeps ... | reverse complement strand
AAGAAATGAGCCAATAAATATTGTTGCCAACAAGTAAACAATAATAATCAAAACATCTACAATGTGTAACTGCATAATCCCTCAGGATAGTTTTTTAAAGTGTGGGAATTTCTCCGGTATCTTTATTGTCGTTCGTTTATTCTGTAAATGCATTTTTATACTTACAAAGAATACATAATACTTACTGACCTCTATTTAATCAGCAAAAGTTTTTTAGCATCAGTATAATCGTCTGCTTGAATTCGATAATAATAAACACCACTGCTTAAGTCGGTTCCATTTAACTTGTATTGAAAATTACCTGCCGATATAACCTCATCGACCAACACTTTAATTTCTCTGCCAAGCTGATCATAAAGTTTAATATTTACATTGCTTCGTTTAGGTATACCAAATCCAATTATTGTCTCCGGATTAAACGGATTAGGATAGTTTTGAGTTAAAAAATATCCACTTGGAACGCCATTTTCTGGTCCTACCGAATTAACATAGTCAATGGTAAAAACTGAATCAGTCACATCATTTATTGAAGATGCCTTTGAATCAATTATCATTATTATACAATTTTCTGATTGTGAATCGGGTACGTGCCACCTATAGGAACCGTATTTAGATGCAATGTTCTTCCCAACAAACGACCAATTATTTCCGCCGTCAATTGATAAACCAATACTTACTTCATCAACTTTTAACTGATTCCATTGAACTTCTTGTATAGAACCAATCAGCAGAGTTTCTCCTCCGTTTGGTTGAAGTAATATTAATTGTGGATCTGTATTAGGTTCGTAAATTTCAAATCTATTTATATTAAACTCATTTCCTTCTAAAAGAACTTTGAAATCATGAATTCCTTCAGTTAGTTCAACGGATGTAGTTACTGATGTCCAATCTTGCCAACTTCCCGTGTTTGGAACTATAATTGACTCAGTTAAAACGACGCCATCAACCTCAATTAAAAAAGCTCCGCCTGAATTTTCTGTTGCCACTCTTGTAGTTAATTCATAACCAGCTGATCTTGCAACATTAATCGTATAGTTAATCCATTCTCCCTCTTCCGTCCACCCGATGTTGTACCCGCCATTGTCATCATAACATATCTCAATATCTACACTTTCATTAATTCTATAAGTTTGCCCGACATTTTGTATTGTATTGTCACTATATCCAATATTATTGCCGCCGGCATCAAAATCCTCTGCTTCAATTATTCCCGGGATATTGTTTGGTGAACCTTTATAAGGAAATTTTTCTGCACCGCCACCTACAATTATATTTGATATTTCCGATTCTCCGGTAAAACCATCTGGGCTTTTAGCTACCGCTCTAATTTTATAATTTCCGGATGAAACATTCCGCCAATTCATTTCATAAGGTTCTATTTCAGTTTCACCAATTTTTAGTTCATCTTGGTAGAATTCAACTTTTTCAATTTCACTATCATACTCAACACCGGCAGCAATTAGTATATCATCATTTTCATTGTATTCTACATTATTATTTGGAACCGTTAAGGTAACTTCCGGAATACTAGAAACATCTTGATATACTCTTATGTAATCAATTTCAAATTGCTGTGGAAAAACAGTTGAAGTATCAGGCGAACCAGGCCAGGTTCCACCGACTGCAATGTTTAGAATTATGAAGAAATTTTGATGAAATTCACTGAGTTCGGAGGGAGTAATATCAACAATATGAAATTGCCATCCATCAATGAACCATCTAACAAATTGGGGTGTCCATTCGATCGAGAACAAATGAAAATCCTCAGCAAAAATTCCGGATGGTAGACTATAATTTCCACCATAGTCGGCATGTTGTCCATTATTTTCCCAATGAATTGTTCCGTAAACTCTATTATCATTATTTATTCCGCCAATCATTTCCATTATATCAATTTCGCCGCATGCAGGCCAGCCAACTGAAGAAAAATTTTGACCAAGCATCCAAAAAGCCGGCCATATTCCCTTTCCATAAGGCAATTTCATTCTGGATTCAATTTTCCCATAATTAAAGCTTTTTTTATCTTGGGTTATCAGGCGTGCTGAGGTATAATTTTTTGCTCCATAGTTTTCCTTTAGGGCCTGGATTATTAATTTACCATCTTGGATATACGCATTAGTATCTCTGCCAGTATAGTATTGTAATTCTTCATTTCCCCAACCATGTCCACCGGTTTCATAAGTCCAAATATTTTTATCAACTTCTCTTCCAATAAATTCATCCGACCAAACGAGCTGATAATTTTGACCCAACGAAACTTTTAAAGCGCATAAGACTAAAAACACGAGACAATACACAATTATTCCTTTTTTCATATCTTATCCTATACTTAGTTTAAATCAGGATAGAGAGCTTGCATTACGAGTTTTGGTTTACGATCTACTGTAAACAAACCCCAATGTTTTTCTGCTCCCAACATATTATCCGGATTACCTTTCCATGGCTCGTCAAAAGCCTCAAAGAAAAATGTTGTTATATTCATTTCAGCCGACCAAAACATCATTTCGTTGTAATATCGAAGTTGCTTCTCTTCACTAGCACGCTCACCAAATTCCGAAGCTATAGTAGCCCAACCCAATTCTGTAATAACAATTTTGCTTTCAGGAAGAGCTTCACAAACTTCTCTTACATTTGCAATAGAATATGCCATGGCTGTATCAATATCCTGTCCTTCCCAGAGTGGGTAAACATGTATTGAAACAAAATCTACAGCTTTTGATAGACTTAGACCATTTTCGGCCCACCACTTGAAGTTATCAGCAACAGTAACTGGTTGTTCAATATTTTCTTTTACCATTTTGACATATGAGATCATAGTGTCAACATCAACAAGATGATCTTGCCATTCCACCAAAGCTTCATTTCCCACATTAACAGAAACAATAATGTCTGAGTAATCATTAGCAAGTTCAATTCCTTTAGCAATTTCTCTGAGATTCATTTCTTTATTTTCCGCTAAAGTTTCTGCAGGAATAGGTTTATCCAACCAAGAACAACCTTCGTGATTACTCCACTCAGCTTTTATCCATATCCCAAGCATAACTTTTATGTTAATTTTGTTTTCATCAATTACTCTCAATACCGTTTGTGAGTTTTCACCCGAATCATAGAGCCTGATCAAAGAAAAATTAGAATTTCGGGATAATATTTTTAAATCTTCAAGGGTTTCCTCATATGAAGGATTTATAGCTCCATCTCCTCTATCCGGATGTTGCCCTTCCCTAAAACCAGAGTAGCAAACTGCTTTTGAAACACCATTAAGCAAGTCACTTTTATTCTGTTTGATGATACCAATATTTTTGCCTGTCTTTCTCTCAGCTAAAGTAAATTCATTACCCTTCTCAGTGCAACCAATAACAATTAGTAATAAAATTAAGATGTAAGCTTTAGCTAAATTTCTTTGTATTAAATCATTTTTCATTATTTATTCTATCGCTCTTTTTAAGTTATGTTCTGTAAGAAAAATTAACTTTTTACATTTCTCGACCAGTTCCTTAAACTTATATCCGAGACATATGATTGCTTAATAGACCAAGGTTTGAATAGAATGAGGTAAACTTATTTGCTCAACTGCATTTCCCCCAATATACAGCCTGTAATTGATTTTTAGATCACTTTGGTTCATAACAACGGTAACCATTGTACCATCTACATTGAGAAATGAAGTGCTTAATAAATGACTTCTACTACTTACCGTACTCACTCTTTTAGCATCGGGACGAATGAATTTTGAAAAATGTCCGATATAATAGTAAGATGGAGTATAAATTAGTTCATCTGTTCTTGTATCGGCATGAATGGGAGCAAAACAAAGATTATCAACATGATTTGGTCCGCCAGTTTCATCTAATAAAATATTCCAGTCTGTCCACCCGACCGTTCCCTGGTTAAAGTCATTAACCATGGATTGACCATATCTTTCCCCATTTGACCATCTTTGATATTGAGATTCATCAAAACTTTCAACACAGCCTTCGGTAAACAATAATTTTTTATCAGGATATGATTCTTTAATCCGCGCAAGGTTCTCATACATATATTCACCTCCTGCCCAAACTTCATACCAGTGAAATCCAATACCCCATGCATATTTAGATGCTTCCGGATCCTCAAATATTGTATTAGCCCGATTAGTGATTAGATCTCTATTATGGTCCCATACAACAATATTTTTATTACTTAGTCCTTCTCGTTCCATTATTGGGCCAATAAAATTCTTTAAGAAATCTCTTTCTTCAACAGCGGTATAGATGCACGATTCCCACCTTTGAGTTGCCATAGGTTCATTCTGTACAGTTATTCCCCAAATAGGCATACCCTCTTTTTCATATTCCTTAATAAATTTTGTGTAATAGAGTGCCCATGACTCATAATACTCCGGAAGTAATTTACCACCTTGAAGCATATTTTTGTTCGTTTTCATAAATGCCGGGGGGCTCCACGGACTTGCATATAACGGCAGCTTCCCACCGGCCCTTTTTATAGCTTTTTTAATCAGAGGGATACGATATTGTTTATCATGATTTATGCTAAATGTTTTTAACTCTTTATCTTCATCGGAAACATATGTAAAACTTGAGCTACTAAAATCACAGCTATGAATAGGAGTTCGAGCTAATGTGTAACCAATACCCTTTTCTAAATCAAAGTACGCAGTTAAAAATTCATCTTGTTTCTGTTGAGATAGTTTTGCAAAAACTTCTGCAGATGCATCTGTTATTGCCCCGCCAATGCCCCAAAAAGTTTGGAATCTTTTATTCGGATTAACGAAAACCGATACTTCAGATTCAAGCGGTTGTTCAGCTGATTTAAATTCTTCTATACCATTATGAGTTAGTCTAAGATCAGTATCCTTTGCTGTGGTATATGTTATTACTTTTTTCCCTGCCACTAAGAATTCACTATTCATATCCATGTTGTCGTTATTTACATTACAAGCTATTAATAAGTATGCCAGTGTTATTATTTGAGCAATTATCATATTTTCATTTTCCAAATAATTAATATTAGTTTTATAACTAACGCAATAATCACACCAGATCTATTCTTTTTATTTGAGCAAAAAATGAAGGTAAATTTTGGGAAGTTATTATGCTAATAACCTAATATTATTATTATAATAATCTTTTTTATTAATGAACTAAACTTAGATTTTAGAGGAAATTAAAATTTCACAGCCAAAGAAATCATAAAACGATTTTTACCATTTATCATTTTGAATCGTTAACAAATCCTAAAGCTCTTAGATATCCATTATTCGGAGTGCAGTGCTTAAATTTACAAAATTTGATAAAATCATTGAGGCAGATTTTACTTTATAAAATATCAGGTTTATTTTCCCTCATGTTTTTATATGTACTGCTATCTGATTAGGCATAATCAATAACCAGGTCATAGTGATCCGGTTTCTTAAATTGTACAGGCCCTTTAGTGTTATCGACTTTTTTGTAAGATCAAAAATGCCAACCTATATTATTGCTATTAACACTAAAGAATGATGACTGCCCAAAGGAAGCAGAGATTGCTAATAATACAAATACAATTAAATTTTTTCTCATAATTATTATTATTTATTTTAATAGTATCATTTTTTTTACAAAGTTCTTTGAACCTGATTTCAATTGGTAAATATAAACTCCGCTGCCTAAATTACTACCATCAAATTGTATTGTATAGATTCCCGGCTCCTGTTTCTCATCTACTAATTTTGTGATCTGTCTTCCTAGTATATCATATACAATTAGTGTTGTGTGACCATAATTAGGCAAAGTGTATTGTAAACTTGTTGCAGGATTAAATGGATTTGGATAATTTTGAACCAGTTCTAATTTTTCGGGAATATATGTTTGATTAACAATACTTGATAAGAAAGCACCGTTTACCTCGCCTGGAGTGCCGTGATTTTCTGAAAAGCTCCAGTTTTCAACAAAAGAATTCTCAGAGTCCGGGTTGATTAGTTCCAAAGTATTGCCGTCACCATCAGCACTCTTAGGCCATGGTAGATTATCATCGTATCTAACACTATCAATCAAAATATCATTCTTATCAAATAACCGGATTAAATCTCCACTATTATTTAAACCAAAATTAAAATCCCCAATAAAATTATTTATTTCTAAATGCAGGTTGTTAAATAGTGTCGCATCTCTGCATACAACCAAAAATTTCTTTCCATCCAAAGTAATATTTTGTGGAATAACATATACATTTGAGTCATTTTCATCTTTCAATTGCCAGCCACTAATATCAACAATTTCATCCGAGTTGTTATATAGCTCAACCCAATCTTTTGTATCAAATACTGAAGATGAGTTATAATTAATTTCATTTATAACAATATTCTGGTAAGATATTCTTTTCGAAAAGTTAGCGATTATTTTTTGGTACTTTTCGGTTATAATTTCAATAATACTATCCGGGGAATTTACCGCACCGCTCCAGCCTATGAACTCATATCCAGGATTAGGTATAGCAGTTAGAACTATTTCACTATTAATAAAATAATCTCCCTTCCAAGGATATTGATCCGGAATTATAGAATTAATTTTTATCTTTCCACTATTCTCATTTGACAAATTGAGATCAATTTCGCTAAAATCGGATATATTAAATTCATTTTTAAAATGTATTTTCAAATATGGTATTCGTAGATCTGCAAATTGTTGCATTGTAATAATATTATTTTGCCATTGATTAAAAGAAAATTGGTTCCATTTATTTGCATGTTTTGCAATAGATGATTCTATAACATCTGAATTGGCAAGGAGCAATTCCTTTATTTTCTCAGGTTTAAAAACAGTATTTACCAAATCGGAAAATCGAGTTATGAAACTATTTTTAAAACCTTGATTTTCAAGTAACTTTCTAAAAATAAATGTTGACCATGGAGGATTTGGCCAGGCCGGACCATTCTCTTCAAGTGCAAAACCTAAAGTATTGTGTCGATAATCTTCACCATATATCCAACCAAAACCAAAGTCGGTGTCGAATAATATCCATCTCCATTTTCCATTAGTGCCGCTTATTTTCCAAAATTTATTATTGTTACCGGGCCAATCTGTATTTGCAATGTAAATTTGTAAAATGTAATAGTCTATAAAACTTGGAATATCAATAAAACTTTCTACTATTTTATAATTTTCTTGAATAGCTAGATTTTTACTATTCAAGAAATTAATCATTTCCAAATATTCTTCATTGTTGCCATCAATTATATTTCCATTCGACTCAAGAAGGTTTATGTTGCTTTTATTAACATCATAGTGAGAGGTAATATAATTTAGGTTTAGTTTTTCTCTTATATTGTGTATCCCCCAATACTCACTGTTAAGGAATAATTCAGCCGGTCTATAAGACAAATTATCAATATTTAATTTTTCAGCAATTTTACTTACAAATCCATCTCTAAGCATTGTGGAATTCCAATCATTACCTGAATTTCTTAGTACAACAGATTTAAATTTGTCAATATCCAATTGAGGAAATATTTTTTGATTTATAGTTTTATCAGGAAAAATTGCTATAGATTTTTGATCATTCCCTCTGCTCCATCCACCAAATATTTTTATTCTTGCACTTGAGTTAATTATAGGTAACGAGTTAGTTTCAAAAAACTCAATATTTGCAGATTTCTCCCAATCTTGCCAAAAATTAGCTCCAAAATAAGGAAAACTAGATTCGGCATTGGGACCCAAAACATAAATTCCATTATAATAATCCCAAAGATTATCCGGATTGGTTGATAAAGAGATTACCGGAAGATCTTGATTCTCATTAATGAAATATGTTGATGTTATTGTTGAACTGGGAATCTTGTTTTCAGAATATGATCTTAATTTAATAACCGAAGTTGAATTAATTGTTAGCGGAGATGTAAATTTTGAAGCATTTGTATCCGGCTCCGAGCTATCTAATGTGTAGTATGTTATACTATTGGTAGGATTTTGCAACTCTATTATTACTGGGTTTGCATAAAATCCGGAGGGATAATTCAGTTTTGGCTCTTCAACATTATCAATATATCCATTACTTAAATTTGGTTCCCCCGGAGTTGGGTTATCAAATAAATACCAATCACTGCTCCCATTCGGGCTTCTACCATATGAAACATTTTCAGGTAATTCCCTGCTGATAGCAGAATCAACGATTTGATTATTATGTACTAAGTAAAGAGTTTCATTACCATTTGATAGACTAAAATTGGTATGGAGTATCGGCAACAATGATTTTATTTCTTCGGCTACATAGGAATCATTTTTTATTAAATTGTATCCAATAGTCAAAAACGGAATTGCGGTTAAGTCGCTTGAGGAACTGTTTACGTTATGCATCTGAATAGACAGGATGTTTTTCCCATTATTAATGATCTCAGGCAAATCATTAATAAAATGAACATCTAATTTTTCATTCCTATAAAGCCTTGCTTCAGTTGGGTCATCAGCAAATCCTGTAAACGGAATAAATTCAGCAGGTTCACCGAGATTCGCTCTGGAAATTTCAATTCCATTTAGATAAGCAACATATCCATCATCAAAATCAATATTTAACATTATTTTAGATATTTGTGAAGTGTCATCAATAGTAAAACTCTTTCTTAAATACAATGCCGAAACCTGATCAATTTGCGTTTGGTCATCACCATCACCGTATCCTACTCCACTCTCTCCGGTTTCCCAAAGAGAATCTTCAAAATCAACTTCTCTCCAGTTCGAATTTGGTTCACTATAACCCAAAAAATATTTCCAATTATCGCCTTTAGTAATTACAGTCTCCCAGTCAGAAACAGAATTTGCTATGTTTCTTCCTGATGCCGCTATTAATAAATAATCTTGAGATCCAATATTAAGTGAAGGGAATGTCCATTTTTGTAATTCGGTTTTACTATCGGTAAGTGAATAGGAGTTTAAATTAACTGACTGCGCTGAAGTATTAAAAATTTCTATCCAATCTGGTGTGTTTTCAAATTCATCGAAATACGAATTCGTATTGGATGTCATTATTTCGTTTAGTAAAATATCTTGTGCTAAAGCATCAACCTGGATGACTATACACAGGAAATAACTTACAACTAACATGTGTATATTTTTTATCACCCAATTTTCCCAAAACAAAAAATGCTTTAATTTATTATCTCAATTAATATTTTTTACAATTATGATTAATCGAACAAGTCACTATTTATTCTTATAAGATAATCCCTAATAGTATTACCTGAAAGTGATAATTGATTATTCTCCCAATTACTAAGAGTAGAGGTTGAAGATAAAATTGCCGCCGAAGTTTCATCTTTATTCATTATTGACCAGTTACACCAGCTCAAATTATTTTCTTCCAGATAATTTGTCCACAAATTTGATTCGGCAAAATCGATATCTCCGTTTCCGCTAGCCTCACTTAATCCCCACTCACTTACAAAAATGGGAATGTTAGCAGCAATTGCAAGATCACATTTGTTTCTTAACCATTCTTTATGTGTACTTGTGTAAAAGTGAAAGCTATACATAACATTATCATCGGCAATCGTATTATTGATTACACTCTCAACATCTTGAGACCAATTTGGTGTCCCGACAATAATAATATTGTCAGAATCATTAACTCTAATTGCTTCTATAACACTTTCCGCATATGGTTTTATTACATTTGACCATGAAACGTTAAGTGGTTCGTTATAAATTTCATAAATTATATTTGGGTATTCGCCATAATCTTCAGATATTTTTTTGAAAAAATTGACGGCTTGCTCCTTATGGTTCTCAGCATTATGATCATGCCAATCGATTATAACATAAATTCCTAGTTTTAAACAAACATCTATTACAGTAGTTATTTTCCCATATTCTAATTCAGGATTCTCGATATATCCATCGGGTTCAATACCCATTGAGGCCCTAATTACCGTACATTTCCAATCATCTCTCAACCATGATATAGTTTCTTCGTTATAATAAACACCTCCCCATTGACTCCAAAAAAGGCTCATGCCTCTCAGAACAATAACCTCCCCACTTTTGTCAACAAGATTTGAGCCATTTATTGAAAGTTGCCCATATTTTTCAACAATATTTAACGCGGAATTGTCATTCTGTTCGGTAATCCCTTCAGAGTCTTCGCAGGCTAATATTATCAAAATACTTATAAAAATAATTATGATTGAGTTATACTTTTTAATTTGATTCACTCTCTTCTCAGAAATTATTTTAGTTTCGATATAGTAGTTTTGAAACTAATTATTCTTTTCATATACTCGAACATAATCGATCTCCATTGTAGCTGGGAATATATTATTGTCAATTCCCTGTATGCCTCCCCAGTTACCACCAACAGCAATATTTAGAATTAAATGAAATCTTTTATCGAATGGCCATTTCTCCCATCCGGCAATTTCATTATTAAAAACAAAATATAATTGATCATCAATGTAAAAATTTATACGATCTGCGAACCACTCAACTACATAAACATGAAAATCAGATTGAGCTGTTGGAATTAGAAGCTTAGAACTCTTTTGTGTTCCAATTGTATGATTGTAAGCAGAAGTATGAACCGAACCATGAACTACATTTGGATCATATCCAACATGTTCCATAATATCAATTTCCCCACTAGCGGGCCATCCCCCATACTCCCAATCAGAAGGTAACATCCAAATTGCCGGCCAAGTTCCTCTCCCTGATGGCAATTTTGCTGAGACCTCTACGCGCCCATATAACCAGTCTCCCTTATTTAATGTTCTCATTCTAGCTGAAGTGTATTCTTTTGTTCCATCTGTGTCTGTATATTGTTCTTTTTTCGCTATTATAAAAAGTTTACCATCCTTAACATAAGAATTGTCTGATCGATTAGTATAATACTGGAGTTCATTATTACCGCCGCCATTTCCATTTATTTCATGCCCCCATTTTGAGATGTCTATCGAAGATCCATCAAACTCATCATTCCATACTAAATCATAACCATCAATTTTCAAAGAATCATCGATCCCATTTTCATCTAAAGGATTAGCTTTATCGTCTGAACATGTTGAAAGGCATATTGAAGACACAATTAATATAATAATATAAAAATAACTTGAATAAGTTTTCATAACTGATTCCATATTTATTACCAAAATATTGTATAAAGAACTGCAAGAATTAAACAAACTATGTAGGATGCAATATTAAACACTTTATCAGTGGAAAATAATTTTGCTGTCAGATTAAATCCTTTTGGATCATCATCATTTTCATTATATGATAAGCTTATCATCCCAATAATCACTATTGTAATGACAAAAGTATACATCATCTGATCCAGAAATGGTAATTCCATGACCGGAAGTTTTAATATTAATGCAACCGGTATTGACAAAATTGTACCCCATATTGCTCCTCGGGTTGTAACTTTTTTCCAAAATAATCCTAATATAGCTACGGCTAGTATTCCCGGACTTACTAATCCGGTATATTCTTGTATGTACTGGAAAACTTGCGGTAAGCTTTCCAAAAACGGAGCAACCATTAGAGCCAGCAATAATGCGATAGTAGCTGTAAGCCTACCCACTGTTACTAATTTTTTTTCTGAACCGTTATTCGAGAAATATGGTTTGTAAATATCCATTGTAAATATTGTTGCAGTAGAGTTCAACATAGAAGCTAGCGAAGATATTATTGCAGCTGTTAAAGCTGCGACCACAACACCTTTTAGACCATTTGGAATAAATGTACTAATTAACCATGGATAAGCTTTATCATAATTAACGTCTCCATTGGCCTTTGTAAAAGCCTCCCTTGCTCCATCAATGATTGTGGTTCCTTCCGGTTGTGAAAACATTACAAAAGCAACTATACCTGGCACCACCACAATAATTGGAATTATAAGTTTTAAGAATGCTGCAAATACAATACCTCTCTGTGCCTCCTTCAAGGATTTGGCAGCTAATGTCCTCTGGATTATATATTGGTTAAATCCCCAATAATAAATGTTTGCAATCCACATTCCGCCAATTAGTACTGCAATGCCCGGTAAATTGCTAAATTCAGGATGATCACTTTTCAGAATCATATGAAATTTATCACCAGCTGTATCATAAATGTGATTAAGACCTGCAAAAACTCCACCATCAGGAGTAACATAGTCAAGAGCAATAACTGTTGTGATAATACCTCCCAACACCAATAGCACTACCTGAATTACGTCTGTCCATGCGACGGCAGACAATCCGCCGTAAAGCGAATAAGCTGCAGCCACAAAAGCCAATCCAATCATAGCCGGGAATAAATAACTACCATCACCGGTTCCCATTATTGTATCGAGAGCTTTTGCACCTAAAAACATAACTGTTGTAAGATTTACAAAAATGAATAGAAAAATCCAAAATATTGCTAAAATTGTTTTAAGAGTTGTATTATACCTTTGTTCAATATATTCAGGAATTGTATAGATTTTTTTTTCTATAAATATTGGAAGAAAAAATTTACCTACAATAATTAAAGTAATTGCTGCCATCCATTCATAAGAAGCTATAGCTAATCCGCCAGCAAATCCTGATCCGGACATTCCTATTATCTGTTCAGCCGAAATATTAGCCGCAATTAGCGAGGCACCTATGGCCCACCAAGTAAGTTTATTACCGGCAAGAAAATAGTCTTTAGAATCTTTATCATGTCCTTTTTTTTCCCTCGACACATATAGACCCAATGTAACTATCCCTACAATATAACCTACAAATATTATATAGTCTAATGTTGTAAAATTCATTTTCAATCCCAGATTATTGTAGCAAAGTAAATTAAATTATTCTTATGTATTTTAGTTAATTAAAAGTGATACTTCTACTCTATCTATTTCATGCAGTCTCTTAAATATTGAGCTACTAATTTCTTTATTGAGTTCTAAGTTTTTATTTTTAATATTCTCACCATTACTTTTTACCACATTGATTTTTGAACTTTTTGAAAGCGAATAAATAAATGGAACTTGACAATAAGTGAAAGCGAGTGAACCTTTTTTCAATTGAATAGTCTGCTCTTTTCCTTTACTATTGAAATAATTGTAAGTTTCACCAGATAACAAAAATTCGTTCTTATCTAACAATGAAGGATTTATTGATATAATTCTATCATTTACTTGAATGCCTAGTTCGCCATATCTTGAAATAATATCTTCTTTAACTTGACCCGTCATACCAGGTTGTTGAACTCCAGAGAAACAGGGAGTATGCGAATAAGGATCCGTTGGGAAAGCTCCATAATCTTCAGGCGATTTATTAAGTCCGATTCCCTCTTTTATTTCGTAATAAAATTCCGTTAATTTACGTAAATCCGATTCCGCAGAACTATTTCTGAACGCACGAAAATATGTTTCTTGCACTGCCAAAACCAATTTAGAAACCATATGCCAGTAAATAGATCCTAAACCTTCATATTTGTAAAACGTTCCTGATCGACCGGTAAAGGCCTTGTGGTTAAAATGATCTTCATACAATTCTAAGATTTTTGCTCCTTCAGATTTAACCAATAATACAATATCGTGATCCACGAAATTATCTAACTTTGATTTCAGGACTTTTGCATTTCTTATTTCACCATTAAAATGATAGTTACCTTTAATATCTTTTAATACAATTTCTTCATTACATGATTCGATCAATTTTTGAAGTAATAATGATGAACTTATTTGCGAGGGACTAACTGTATTCTTATTAATAAAATGAGGTAATTGCTTGTCCGGATAAAGAATGTAGCTGCTCTGATCCTCCCGATATAGTTTACTTTCTTTTAAGGCTTCAAGTATTTTTATAGACTCTCCTATTGATAAATATCCTGAACTTAAAACGCCAACTTGGCCCTCAAGCATTTCGTATAGATTGGAGATTTTAATTTTTTCTTTTTCAATCGAAACTAAATTGTAAGAGTGGTATAATTCATCTTCTCTTTTATTTTGAGAAATGGTATTATCAATATAGGTTTGCACAGTAAATAGAAATTCAATAATATATTTTGTGAATATTTCCGTTACAACAGAAGAGAATCCATTTTTATAAATTTTTGTTCTATATTCTTCCCCAGCATATCCCAGTCCATCAAGAATTTGTTTTCTAATTTTATCTGATATTATTCCTTCAAGAAACATTTTGTTGGAATTAAAAATTTCATCAATCTCTTGCAGCAGCACTGCTACTTCTTCGGAAAATGAAATAGATTTTTCTTCAAGATTAGAAAATAGCTCAATGGAGAAAGAAACGTATCTTCTCATGTAATATAGGGTTACCATTGAAACACCATTCCCTACAAGAGCATTGTTTGCATCATTCCATTCCGGGCGTTGGGTGTTCATCCAGATACCGGCACCGGGAATAAAGTTAGTCAATTTAGATAGCAACGTAACAAGTAATTTTTCTGCTAAGTTCACTTGATAAATTGCTCCGTTCCCATTTTTCAAAAACCTAGCATCCGAACCATTTTCTCTTTTATTCTCAATTATTTGATTATGAAGTTCTTGATCAAAGTTTATAGTATTTCGAGCATCGGCTAATAATTTTGAATACTTTTCAATTCTATAAGGAACATTGGCATATGAATAAATATTATCGGAGATTCTTGCTTTTAGTATTGAAGGGTCATAAATATTGGATAACTCCAATAATTTTAATAGATAAATAATTTGATGATCTCCCCAATATCCTATATTAGCCCATGGCATATCCGGTTCAGGAGCCTCCCAATCAAATCCATCTCTTGTTACTTTATAGGGATTATAACCATCGGCAGTCGAAGCATTTAAGAATTTTGTTATCATTGCCTCAATATATTCAGGAAATGAGTGAGCTAAGGCCTCCCAATTTTGAAATAGATCGCGCCAGTTTCCCTGGTAATTTAGAACCTTTTCGTTTTTATCATTTTTAATATCAATTGAAAATTTATTCCAAGGACGGCTTGGATCACCATGCCTGCGACTAAACGTTAAAGGAAGATACTCTAATGATAATTTTATTAGTTCACTATCATTTCGCTTCTCTATAATATTCTTTAGATCGAAATAAGATATTTTCTCATTAAGATTATTCAGAAATTGTTCATGTTTTTTTAAGACGGATTTATTGGTAGAGTTCAAAAATGAAATAAAATCACCTTTATCAATACTGTACGAATCATCAAATATTCCGCCGCGCATTGTATTAAAGAGTACATTTGAGAAATGTCTTGCCATTCCCAGTTTATTATTACCTAGCTGTAATCCATCTGACGAACCAACAATTTTTAATAATTTCCTGGTTCCTTCTTCAACATCATTTTCAATAGTTCCATTTAAATCGCAATTACTATTTAATAGCATTTCAATTTTAGCTATCTGAGTTAAATCTTGGTTAATATCAGATATGATTAACCATTCCTTAGCTCCTTTGGCGGTTAGCAAAAAATTACTGTTAATTAAATAAGCTCCTCTTGCCGCTCTGATGTCAGATTCGTTAACAATATCTTTCCCGGATCTAAACCCATCCAACTGTCTTGAACACAAAAGATATTTCTCAACATTTAATCCGCTATTCCAAACTATTGTTGCTTTTAATGATTCGCTTGGTTCAGCTTTATCTGATGGAATAGAACTTAGTGAATAAATCCCTATCCCATTTTCTTTAACCAATTCATTTTTTTTGTAACCATCAGCTAAAGTGCTAAACTCATTCTGGAATTGTTGATAAACTCCATAAGGAAGAATATTTTGTATTCCATCTAAAATATTTATTTTAACTTCTTGATCGTTACTGTTTACTATTTCAGACTTTTTAACAAAACCGTATTTTTCACTATTCATCCAAGTGTAAAAAAAACTTAAGGATAAATTGGTGTTCTCTTCTTCAAAAACAAGTTTATTTCCAGGAATATTCTTATAAATGTTTCGCTTAATGTTGTAGACGTTTTTTTGATATTCTGAGAATGGTTCCCAAATATGTTTGTGTCCATTCAAAGTTATATGTACAATAGTTTTACTACCGGTAACTTCATGAGATGTGTGAATTACGTCATCAGTATAATAAGGAAATAGGGCATTATCAGGATTCTTTCTTCCGGCAGTTAATCCGCCATTGCTTGACACAAACATCCAATGATCAGAACTGCTTACGATACTCATAAAGAACGGAATCATTTTATCGTAATTTGATATTTTATAGAACCGTTCTCCATTAATTTCAGTATACTCTCCGGATACCGGTTCAGTATTGATTATTAATTTTTGATCTCCTATATATATATTATCAATATCCATCTTTTTATTAAATAAAACTCATTCACAAAAATTTATTGCAACAACAAAAATTTTAATTAATTTTACTTTTTTACTGCTCACAATTCTGGCAATTCCACTAATTAACTATCCACAACATTATTATTTCTTCTCATAGAAAGTTCTGATTGAACCTTTTCCATAAATGGTTCGGTTAAGTTATAGAAAAACAGGAGTATAACTGATAATATCATTAAAACACCGGGAATTATACTTAGCATTAATTTTATACCTATTATTGCTTCCGGGGATTGGGTAGCATTAGGAACATAATTGAATATTGCCAATAACCAACCGGTTATAGCACCTCCAATACCCCAACCAAATTTTTGACCAAAGGTAGCAGCTGAAAATACTATTCCAGTAGCTCTTCTTCCGAATTTCCATTCTGCATAATCAGCAGTATCAGCATACATAGCCCATAATATGGGAACTCCGGGACCATTAAAAAATCCAACAAAAGCAGAGATTATATAAGCATATTTCCATTGATCGGGTGTTGGAAGGAATAGTGCAAGAACACATAGACCTGATAGGGCATTGCTCATTATGTAAGTATTTCTCTTACCAAATTTTTTCGTCAATGGCTTGGAAAGAGGAATTCCAATTATTAGTCCAATTGTTCCTAGAACTGCAAACATTGAAAAAAGGCTTTCATCTCCAACATAATATTGAAAATAGTAAAGTCCTACAGCAATTCTTAGTGAAAGAAAAATGAAAGTCACAAGACCCATTACAAATAGAATCATCCAAGGTTTATTTTGGAGCAAATCTTTAAGATCCTCTTTAATCGGTGTAGCTTGAGCTTTTGGCGGCTCAATTCTTTCTTTTGTAGTATAAAAAGTAATATAGAATAAAATAACAGCTATTACAGCAAACAGCCCCATTGTTAACTGGTATCCTAAAGCTTTATTGCCGGCTCCAAAAATCGCTATTAATGGAAGTGTCAATCCTTGAATTGCTAATGCAGCACTTTGCCCAAATACAAATCTATAAGAGTTCAAGCTGGTTCTTTCAATTGAATTTGAAGTCATTACACCTGATAATGCTCCATAAGGAATATTATTTGCTGTGTAAATCATCATCATTAGAATATAAGTAACGTACGCATATATTATCTTTCCATCCATGTCAAAATCCGGAGTGGTAAACATTAAAACGGCCATTATCCCGAAAGGCAGTGCTGTCCATTTAATCCACGGTCTAAACCTACCATGTTTTGACTTTGTCCTATCAGCTACAGCGCCCATCAAAGGGTCATTAACTGCATCCCAGATTCTGGAAAGTAGAAAAAGCGTACCAACTGCAGCAACGGGAATTCCGAATATATCCGTGTAATAATACATCAAAAATATCATTACTGTTTGAAATACTATATTAGCCGCAAAATCACCAAGTCCGTAACCTACTTTTTCTTTTATTGACAAATTTTGTTCTAATTGCGCCATATAAATCACCCCATATTAATATTAGTTATCTGCAGCAACTAGCTCAAATTCTGCAGTAAGCCTTATATCATCAGAAGAACTACCAATTAATACATTAAACCGTCCTTCTTCAGCTTTCCAGCTTTTCGAATTCACATCATAGAACGATAACATTTCTTTATCTACTAAAAACTTTACATCCTTTGTCTCACCAGATTTTAAATAAACTTTTTTAAAACCTTTTAACTCCTTAATAGGTCGATCTACCGTTGACTCTAAGTCCTGAATATATAACTGCACAACTTCACTGCCGTTATAAGTCCCTAGATTTTCAACTTGAATTTTTATTTCAATCTGATCATTAGAAGTCATTTCTGTTTTATTTAATTGAATACTTTTGTATCCATAATCAGTGTAAGATAGGCCGTGCCCAAACGCGAATTGCGGTTGCACATTAAAAGAATCGAAATACCTATAACCAACAAATATCCCCTCTTTATATTCTACATTAAGATTTTTACCAGGATAATCACCTAACTTATGAGCAGGAGAGTCTTTTAGTTTTTTGGGAAAAGTAAACGGAAGTTTTCCTGATGGATTTACGTCCCCGAATAATATATCTGCAAATACATTCCCTGCTTCAGAACCAGCATACCATCCCTGAATAATAGCTGGAACATCATCGATCCATAAACTCATATCAACAGGAGAACCTCCAATTGATACAATAATTACATTTTTATTAACATTTAATACTTCTTTAATAAGTCTATCTTGTTCATAAGGCAAAAACATATCTTGACGATCAGTACTTTCATTATCAAAATGATGATTTAAGCCAATAAACATAATTACTTTTTCAGCACCTTTTGCTACTTCAACCGCCTCATTAATTAATATCCTTTTATAATCAGCTTCCGGCTTACTTGTATCAGTGACACCATTTTCCCAATCAAAAGTGGTTGTACTTTTATACCCTTTTGCAAAAGATATTTTTACTTTGTCACCCAATTTATTCTGCAATCCTTCAAGTGGAGTAATTTCATATTTAGTTTTAATTCCCGAACTACCACCTCCTGCGGCATGTTGTGTTATTGCATTTTCACCAATAACGGCAATATTTTTAACATTTTTTAATTCGAGAGGCAATGTGTTGTTCTCATTCTTTAAAAGAACAACCGCTTCTTCTGCCACTTTTTTGGCAACTCCAAAATTCTTATCAGTAATGAATTCTCCTTTGGTTCTGGATTTATCAAACACATTCGATTTAAACATTGATGTAAGAATTCTTCTAACTTTATCATCAATAACATCAATACCTACTTTACCAGCTTTAATAGCATTTTTTAATTCATCAGCTAAATAGTAATCATTATAGTCATCTTTATTAGTTCCCATCTCTATATCCAGCCCAGCTAACGCTGCATCAATAGTCGAATGTGTTCCATCCCAATCTGATATCACTACACCTTCAAAATCCCACTCATCTTTAAGAATATCATTTAACAAGTGTTTATTTTCGCTGCACCATTTTCCATTTACTTTATTATATGCGCTCATAACAGTAAGAACGCCTGCATTTTTAACTGCTGCTTTAAAACCCGGCAAATATATTTCATGCAATGTTCTTTCATCCACAATTGCATTTATCTGGAATCTTTCATACTCCTGATTGTTCAGGGCAAAATGCTTAACACATGCAGCCACATCTTGCTCCTGCACACCTTTTATATAAGGAACGGATAATAGAGCAGAAAGGAATGGATCCTCCGACATATATTCAAAGTTACGTCCGCATAAAGGAGTTCTATGAATATTAATTCCGGGTCCTAAAATTATATCTTTCCCTCTTGCTCGTGCCTCCTTACCTAATACAGTACCAAATTCATGGACTAATTCTCTATTCCAAGTTGCTGCCAATGCAGTTCCAACAGGCAAATATGTTGAAAAATCATTATCCCATCCTGCCGGTTCCCAATCATGTGGATTTATCTCCTCTCTAACTCCATGAGGTCCATCCGACATTTTCCATTCTGGAATTCCCAGTCTTTCAACTCCTGCAATAGTAAATTTGGAATTCCCGTGAAGCATGGATATTTTTTCATCTAATGTTAACTGAGAAAGTAGCTTTTCAACTTTTTCAATTATGGCTTTTGATTCGTTTGCAAATAAAACGCCGTTATTATTGATTAGCACTATTAGTAACGTAATAATTATAATATGATAGTCTTTCATTTTAATAGTCTACTTTTTTTGTTAATAAATTGTTACTGTAATAATTGCAAAGTTTCTTAATATATTAAATTTAAATAAATATATTTAGATGATTATATAGAAATATAATTTGATAACAGATATCATTTCGTATCTCTCTTAAGTATTTTTTTCATTTAAGAAAGAGCATTTTTTTTGTTGCAATGTTATTTCCATTTGAAATCAATTGATAAAAGTAGATCCCTGAAGATAATAATGAGGCATCAAATTTTATCTTATAGTCTCCAGGAGTATATTTCCCTTTGGCTAATGTTTTTACCTTATTACCTACAACATCATATATTTCCAGTGAAATATCAGAGACCTCGGGTATATTAAAACTAATTTGAGTAGTTGGATTAAATGGATTTGGGTGATTTTGATATAACCTAAATTTATTTATCAAATTTTCCGATTTTCTTTCATTAACATCAGTTGTTATTTTATTCACTATAATCCCATTAACAAAGGCACTGTCTATTAACTCGGGAAAATATAAATCAATTATTTCATCACTTACCATAAGATCAGTTTCAATAATATGTGCAGTATTTTTTCCTGCTAAAGTAAATATATCAACATTATTTTGAACTATTTGATTTTCCGCAACAATGTCAAATACTCTATCTCCATTTTCGGCGTTTTCATTTTTGGCAAAAAGTAATGAAACCTTGTAAGATCCGTTTGGTACTCTAATTTTATAGGTTGTAAGGCCAACTCTTTCACTTTTATATATTTCATCATCTTCGGTATTAAGAATATCATCTACCTGAGACCAATAACGTACATCGCCTCCCCAATAGCCATATTCAACTTTTTCACTCCATTCCTGATCACCTAAATACTCTGTAATTTCACCGCCACCAACATTTATTATTATTGGAAATTCGAGTTCATTGATTTTATTAATTGCTGTACCACGCAAATCAATAATATTAGGAGCTTGTGCATCATCTTGAATACCTAACACGATTAAAATATAATTGTTCTCCCTGTTATAATCCTTTGTTACTAACCTTACGCTCATTCTATCAGAGCTTTGTATAGCCTCAGTAATTTCGACATTGGCAATAAGATAATTCTCTTCTGTCTCTGCAACGGTTTTTTCTACTTCTTCCGAAAACATTACCACTATACTGTTATCAAAATATTCTCTAGCCCATTTAACTTCCGGTTTTTTAACATCAACGAATCCGGTGTCAATTGCATCAGTTAAACATAAAATCATGCTCCCATCTTTAAATACAATATTACTTGGCTCAAAATCACATAAATTCCCGCCAAACGTATGTGTAGCCAAGTCCCATCTATCTTGATCCCAAAATTCCAATTCATCTTTCCATTGCATTGTAAAGTTATTTCCGGTTCCATAATCTCCTGCTCCCGGAGTGTACGACGAATAGCTAATCCAATCATAATATGAAAAAGCCGGTAAGGCATAATCATTCCATGTACCAACCCAATTCGTATAAATAGGATTCCAAATATTCATCATAATTTTCTGTGGATATTCTAAAGTTGATATGTGTTCACCCGTTTGCCTATATACTTCTTCACCATCAACAAACCAAGCAACATATTCGGGTGTCCATTCAAAAGCATAGGTATGATATTCTATATAGGGATCATAATCTACGAAATTACTACGAATATGAAATTTTTGACCCGGAGTAATACTATTAAATTGAATAATATTTGAGTATCTGCCAACAAATTCTGTATCAATCTCATTCCAACCTGTTGAATCGGTAATTTCATGATAGGTAAAAAATGATGAAACAACACCCTCCCTATTTGCTGGAATATACCTAGCTTCAAATCTACCGTATAAAAAATCTTTCTTAGTTCTATATTCAGCACCTTTGTAATTCTTTCCATTTAATACTAGTACATTAGTGACTAACAAAAGTACTAAAACTAAAACTTTTTTCATTTTTCCCATTAGAATATTATCCCAATTGAAAATTTTTGAATATTATCAAGCCTACCAAAATCAGCGTATGCGTAGTCAAACTTTATACTAACATTTCCCAAAAGATTTTGTTTTAATCCTGCACCTAAAGTGAAGGACTCTTCCGAGTCTTCTAGGAAAAGTGATTTATAACCCCCTCTAACTGAAAAAATATTGTTAAACGTATATTCACCACCCAGATTAATGCTTTCATAATTATTATTTGGATGCGAAGCATCAATACTTAAAATAAAATCATGATCTCCAGCTTTGAACGGCCTATATGCAACACCAACTTTAAATCCGAGAGGTAAATCCCAGCTTTCCATATCTAATTCGGCTGGAATTCTGCCATTGTTTCCTGTAGTCTCCGTATTGTCATCATAAAGTACAACAGCGCTTGTTCCGCTAAGGCTCATCTTCGAACCAAAATTACTAATTGACATACCAAGTGTGATTCCCTCAAATGGTGTGTTGTATAAAACACCAAAATCTATAGCAAAAGCATAATCAGACATTTTCCATATTCCCTGATAAACTACTTTGGGATTAAAACCAATTGAAAAATTGTCGGTTAGATTAAACGCCCACGCTATGCTTATAGCCATATCCGTTACGCTGAAAGTTTCACCAGTCCCATTAGGTTCTGTAATAGTTGTTACATTCATTTCTTCAACATCAGAAGCAATAAAACTTGCGCCAATTACACCGAGATTACCTAAATTGAAAGAAACACTTCCAAAATTGTAGCCAATCCCTGCAAACCAATTTGTGTGATCAAAAGTAGCGCTATTATACTTTTGCCTTGCCAGACCAGCTACATTCCAGAATATTGTTGATGGATCATCCGCTACGGCAACAAATGCACTTCCCATACCAGTTGCTCTTGCACCTTGACTAATACTAAGAAATGGTGCTGCCGTTGTACCTCGCTTGGAAACATCTGTAACAAATTGTGCTGACAATAACTGTGGCATTACCAAAACTATTACAGATATTATATTTTTAATTTTCATTACAGTATCATTCCTTATTTAATTAAAGCAAATTTACCAATATGTTCACCCACACCTGGAGCATCAACATGAAATACGTAAAGTCCATATGCTACATCCATACCATCTTCAGTAACTAAGTTCCAAGTTAATGATCCGTCACTTTGACCAGTAGATTTTTTCAACGTTTTTACAAGAGCGCCTTCAACACTAAATATTCGAATTGTGCATTCTGAAGGAAGATTTATAAAATCTATTCTTCTTTCTCCTCTACCGGTTTGGTTTAAATTTCTACTTTCCCAACTTGCTTGCCCTACATACGGATTTGGAACCACACTTATTTTCTCTAAATCTTCATTTGCTTTTCCTTCATTTATTAAGGAAGCTTTGGTAGAAAATGAAAAATAGTCTCCTGACGCAAATTGTTTTTTCGTTTTTATTAAGAAAATATCATTTGGTTGAGGGTATATTGGTTGAAACCCAATTCCAGGGGGTGGTGAAAATTCCATTTTCCAGCTCAGGTAAAACTCGCTAGGATTACTTAGGTTAGGATAATGAATAATTAATATTACATCCCCAATAGATAATTCCTTATCTCCATCATTATCAAATAATTCAACCGCAACTGAGTCGCCATTTGTAATATCAGAAACTGCAAAATTTATTGGTAAGTTGAAAAAGGGAGTCTCGCTTACAGTCTGATCATACCACTTAATTTGGTAATCACTTGGCCACTTTACATTTTTTGCCGGTGAACTACTGTCTGGAGTTATAGCAATTGTTAGGTTACTTTCACCAACTAGCCAACCACTTTCATTAACATCAACAGAAACGGCTGTATCATTGCTTACTGTAACGGTCATTCCGTCAAATGGGGGAGAAGCAGCGGATCCTCCAATATCATCAGCACTAACAGTTACTGCAGTATCAACATCCGAACCTATCGTACTTATAATTTTATATTGAGTTGTTACATAATCAGAAGTAACGCCTTCAGATTGAAATAACACCTTGTAGGACGCGCCTTCTTTAATTTCGTTCGAATTTAAGATGTTCACACTAATACTTCCAGTTCCAATTCCGGATGTTACACTACTTAAATCACCATCAATTTCAGCAGGTACATATCCTGCAGAAGGAGCATTTGGTGTTACAACTGCACAATTATAATCAACAAAAGTTAACGTGCCAGCAAAATCCTCTGTTATTATTTTTGTACACTCAGATGGTGTTAACCCCTTTGTTCCAAAATCAGGATCACCTTGATCATAAGAAACTAGAGCATAATAGTACTGCTGACCGTTATCTACATCTTCGTCAACATATGAATGCTGCAACCCGGTATCTGATCCTCTCCAGAAACTTGCACCATTAACACCTACGGGATCCGGGCCCGCAATTCCATTATCCAAATCAAATTGAGCAATAGGTTTATAATATTTGGGCTCCCCTTTAGAATCTGTTATCGTTTTTATATCATTAAATTCAGGCTCGGTACTTCTATAGATCACATAGCCCTCAAAATCTTTTTTATATCCTTTAGTTGGGTCATTGTTTTCGAATCCGAGAAATGGATCCCTTGATTCTTCTGCAATGCCATCCCAGTATAAGAAAACTTTTCCATCACCTGGTACAGCAGTTAAGGTTGGTTTCAAAGGTGGTTTTGCAAAATTGTAATTTGCATTATAAATCTGCTGAACGGTCTCTTTATTAAAAACAAGATCTTCAAGATTGCTGCCAAATACAAGAGCCATCGAATATCTTTCACGCAAGTTTTGGTTAAGAGGAAATGGGCCGGATGCAAAAACCATACTTATATTTGCATTCTGCAAAGAAGTATCAAAGTTTGCATAGTTCATTTTAAGCCACATTGCTTGATCATCCTTTGGCCATCCACCACCAGTACCTCCATCACCTAATCTATATATTGATAAACTGGTTAAACCGATCATATCCGATTCATCAATATCGGTTTTATCAAAATTGGGTTCTCCATTAGTTGGTATTCCATCGCCTTCACCTTGATCCGGACCATTGTATTGAGGATCAAAGGGACCAACACCATCAACACCAACATCGTTATTCAATGGTTCGTTTTCTTCGGCATCCCATTGACCATTTCCATTTATATCCAAATATGTTACCCAATCTCCGTCATTGTCAATTCCATCATCTCTTCTTTCATCTACTAACCCATCCTCATCATCATCAAGTCCGTTATCTCCAATACCTGGACTTTCTAAATAGGCATATCCATAATAACCTGTGATCCATCTACCCGGCACTCCAAAACCATCATCATCATATGCATAGGTAATATCTAATTGTGTATCAAACGAAGCGTAATCATCTTGGCTATCGTTTGTACCACCAACTCCAGAATCTGTATAGAAACCAAACACAGTATTTGGATGATCTTCATCTGAAATGTTAATAATATCATAATGCCAAAAAATAATATCTTCAGCTAATACATGTGACCATTGGAATCCTCTGACCTCGGTTCGTAATCCTAATCCCCCTCTATTCGAATCAGCGGCTATGGGGTAATAGTTGTAAGGAGATCGTTTAAATTCTCCATCTTTAGAATCATCCATTACAAAAAATGTTTCAAAATCTGAGTTAATTACTCCTCTACCAAAGTAGCCATACCACTGTCCATCCCAATTAGTATTAACATTTGGCAAAGCCCTTGGCCATAGTTCAGGCCAAGATTCCGGATCATTACTAATTGCCGGATTTGTTGATTGTAAATTCGAATACCCTGGTACCGGTTCCAAACCCCAGATTTCACCAGTAACGGGATCTTTATCCATCCATTCACGATAACTGGTTTCTAAAGGAGTAATAACTGTTTGGTTACCGGGAGCCAATTTTTGGGATGATATTAAAACTGCAACACCATCAAGGTAACTGTTCCCTGTTCCTTTGGGCCATTCTCCAGAAGGTTGAAAAGGCCATTGTCCTACCTCACCATTATTGTAGAACAAGGTTCTGACTAAATTACCATCCATTACACCTTCTCTGCGGTACTGAATATTACCATATTCATCATCACGATACGCTTGAGTTTCCGCCGTAACTTGTGCAAAGGTTTCAATAGACAATATTATTAAAATAAAAACAAGAAAATGACGGGTCATTCTCTCCTCCCTTTAATTTCTTAAAATCCTAAACTTAAACCAACTCTTATTTGTCTTGGGGCAGAGTACATACCCGGATTCTTTATAAATTCATCAATAGTATTTAATCCAAAAACTTCACCGGCATATTTAACATTTAAGTCTGAAGTTGCTCTGCCAGTAGTAGAATAAACGCCCGTTTCATTTCTAGTATCAAATAAATTGTAAACGAGTAAGAAAGCATGAAAATTTAATCCCCATAAATCAAAGAACTTATCAGCTTTCAAGTCCGCATTAAAATAAACTGGTTTTCGTCCACCATTTTCAAATCTTACTCCATTTGATATTTGAATATCCTCGGTATATGGTGTGCCTGAACCGTATTGAAATATCAGTCCAACAGTCCAATCACCAGGGATCCCTACAGTTCCTGTCAAATTTACAGTTGATCTTTGGTCCCAATCGAGGGGAACAAGATGTTTTTCAGACTCTACGGGAGGATCCGATTGATTATCGTTGTACACTGCTAGAGGATCAGAAGAATTTCCTTCAGCGATCTGATAGGTATAATCTAATTTAGCACTAAAATAATCAGTAAATCTCTTATCTAATGTTACAATAAACCCTTTTGTATTCCCGTAATCTTTATTTATATACCTAGCATACTTAAATCCTTCGTAAGTATTTATAATTTCAACACCAAGTAAATTTCTTATATCCCTATAGTAAACTGAAAAATCTAATGCTACATTAGGAAAAATAACCTGTTGTAATCCAACTTCGTATTGAATAGTTTTTTGAGCTTTGAGATCAGGATTTCCGGTTCTAGAAGAGAGTGAAGCACCGGGTACAATTATATTCTCGTCATTGTAGTAAAGATTTTCCAATGCCGGTATTTGGAAAAAATGTCCGTATGAAAAATATATTGCCCCTTGGTCAGACATTGGGAACGAGACACCTAAACGCGGACTAAATTGAGTTTTTACTTCAGCATCAACTCTTTCGTTATAACCGGGAAAATCAGGATTGTTTAACGGATTTTTAAGATCTGCAATCATATCTGAATTTGCATTAAAATAATCTAACCTTAATCCGGCATTGATTATCATAATGTCATATTCCATTTTATCTTGTATGTATGCATTCAATTCGTAAGGTTCTTTTTCATACTCATTATTAAACTCTGTGTGTGGAAGAGCATAGCCTAATTCGAATAATTCTTCTTTAGTTACTTCATCAATCTGTCCCTCAACTAAATTTCTAACTGTTCGCCAATGATTTTTTACTTTGTGTTTCCTTCCTTCAATACCAATTTTAACTTTATGCTCTTTAGAAACTTGAGACTCAAGTGTCCACTGACCAATTATTGTATTAGTAGATCTATTATATCTATCCCCGTTTGTACCACCTGTCCTATAGGTATAATCGGATTGAGCCTGACCCTGGTTAGGTTTAACATATCTTGAATCAAATGGGTCTTCAAATAAATATCCCTCAAAATCGTGGAAGTTGGCTGAAAATTTAAGGGAGGTAAATGTACTTTGAGAAGGAATTGCAGATATTTGAAGATTGTGAATCATATTATTACTGAAATCATTTATTATTCCATCAGGGGTCCATCTATAATCATGATTATAATTTTTTCTTTCATCATTATCCCCAAATATAGAATAACTAAATTTCCAGCTAGGCAAATTATATGTTAGTTTTCCATTATACGAGATTTTTTCCCAAGGATCCATGGCAACCCATTCACCATCACCAGATAAGGGCAAGGGAAAAGAATCATCAATATTGTATACTCGCCTGCCAAAGGTATGCCCACCATCACTAAAATATCTACCTGTAACGAAAAACGTTAATCCATCGATAATTTTTGTTGGTCCGCTTAGATTTATAGTTATATCCTTCAATCCATCAATAGAAAGTCCTCCGAGATTCTGATAAATTCCGTCATCTTTCGTTGGCTCATTACCATATTTAGTAAGGTCACCAAATAGAGGAAGAAATTCACCGAGCAAATCTTGATTTTTATATATTTGATACATTCCATCATCTTCAGCAGGGTGACTACCGAATGTCAGATAGTTTCCAAAATAAGCTGTTACATTTCCTTCAAACTTCTGGCTACCTTCCTTTGTTACAATATTTACAATACCGGACATAGCCTGTCCATACTCAGCATTAAAAGTACCACTAATTACTTCTAGTTCTCTGACCGATCCATTTTCAATCTTAACTGCATTCCCACCGTTGAACGCATCCGTTACCGGAATACCGTCAATCAAATAAGCAACTTCGTTAGATCTTCCTCCTCTAAAGTGACCATCCATTACACCGGCCTGAAGGTTAACTACAGCCCCAATATCTTCAACAGGCATCATGCTAATATCTTCTGAAGATACTGTTTCTTTAGTTGAAGTCAGGTCTTTAATAATGAGAGGCTTATCAGCTACAACAACTACCTCTTCGCCTAATTCAATAGTTGCAGGAATTAACTCTACATCCAAATTTGTAGTTAGGTCAATTCTTACTTGAACTTTTGTAACGATAGTTTTGGTATAACCAATTGCAGTGACACTGACATTATATACCCCAGGTGGGATATTGTTTATATAATAGTAACCATCAATATCTGCAGCAGCTCCAAAATATGTATCTTGAATAAGAATATTTGCGCCGATTATAGGTTCACCGGTATCTTTGTCAATAATCTTACCAGATAATTTACCGGTCTGCCCCCCATAAATGAAATTAAAAGCGCAAAAAATTGTTAAAAGAATTGATAGTCTAATTGTTCTATTAAACTTCAAAGTACTATCTCCTAAATTTTAAGGAATCAAAACGGGCAAGGATAAACCTTGCCCCAATTATGTTATTTATTTAATCAATAACATTTTTTTAGATGTAACAAAAGAACCAGATTGAATTTGATAAATATACATACCTGTAGCTAATTCGGAAGCATCAAAGTTAACTTGGTAAGTACCAGGTGTTTGAACTTTATTTACTAATGTAGCAACTTCCTGTCCTAAAATATTGAATACCCTTAGAGCTACATTTCCTTTACTAGTAACACTATAATTGATTATGGTACTAGGGTTGAATGGGTTAGGATAGTTTTGCGAAAGTTCATATCTTAATGGAACTTCGGACTCTTCATCCACATCAACAAATTGATCACCAATCCATGTGTAAGTCCATCTATTTACTTCTGCCCAAGATCTGTCTTCATTTGCTGGCGAGTAGGTTAATATTCCTTCTCTTGAACCAGTACCATCGGCATCATTAATTGAAAAATCTATTTTAATCCTTTTCCCAATAATCGGTGTGAACAATGCGTCATCCGGATCAGCTGCTCCGGCAAGCGTTGCAAATGGGATCTTTGCTTCAACTGCATATCCTGAAGGGAATTTCTCTACCCAAGAATAGTTGCCATCATCCGGTACTCCTATTTCCATATCGCCCACATTTCCAATTATCATAGCTTCTTTATTGAATCTAATTTGATAATCAGGTTCTGCACCTCTTTGAGGTCCGGTATGAGTTGCACCTCTCCAATCATAAAGTCCAATAAATAAATCCGGAGCATCTCGTAAATAAGTCGAAATAGTTGAATCACTAGAAACTATATCATCTTCAACATCAAATCCAACGTAAAGATTATCTTGGTCCATAGCAATATATGCATTTACAGAAAGATCGGCATCACTATCAATAACTTGATTAGTTACCACTGTTCCACTACCGTCGTCGGGGAACATTCTAAAAGGAGTCATCCCAGTCCATTCAGCTAAATCACCGTCAGCAGCAAAACCAGCGGGAGCTGTTGGGTTGATCACTGTAACACCCTGGGCAGTATTGGTAGTGGCAGCATCCGTAGCTTTAACTTCACTACTATTACCTGCGGCATCTTTACATACAACAGCATAATAATAACTAACATCCTGATCAATTACAGGAGCTCTTAAAACATGTTCAATTACAGAAAGATTCTCTTCTACACCAACACCAACAACTTCAATTTCATTTGCAGTTACATCTGTTATAGGAGATGTACTATAATAAACATCATATACTTCGTCTGATTCACCAGGTACATCCACCCAGGTAACAAGATTAACATATGTACCACCAGCAGCGGTAACTAATGCGGGAGCAGCCGGAGGTAATACGTCAAATGTTGGATTACCTGTCCACATATCATCTAGGTAAACAGTTGATCCTACACCGGAGTCTTCAGTCAAAATTTGAAATACTTTAACACTATCAAAATTAAAATCCGCCGTTCCATCATAATAAGTTGTTAAATCTGCTAAAGCGAACATATATTGATGCCATTCGCCATCGGCTGTTGGGTCAAAATTCATTCCAATTTTTGCCGTACCGTCTTCCCACTGCATTCTTAGATTTCCTGTTCCGGCTTCAGCCTTCATTTTGAATTTAAGTGTATCAGTACCCCAATGAAATGAAAGATTGGTTGGTTCGATGTTAAATCCAAAGCCCGTCCATGCTTGCCCGTCTCCATGAACCCATTTTATTGCATTCGGTGATTCCAGAGTTGCACCCGCATCCGCTTCAACTTCGGCAGTCCCATTCCAAGCAAATAATTCGGCGGTTGATGGTATAGCAGCTCCATTAAAAAATACTACGGATCTATCAGCAATACCTCTTAAGTGTACTTTATCAAGTAAAACTTGTCCGGTAACAAAATCACCTTCACCACCTCCATTAACTGAGAATTCTAATGAATAGCCTTTAATTTTGTCTTTATCAAGAACTTGGTTTCCTTGAATTCCTGACCAACCTGTTAGATTGAAGCCATTTCCTCCGTTACCTGCACTACCCCAGTCGGCATTATTTACTAACGGTAATTTTATCTGATTCCAGCCAGGTTCATTATCAAGGATATAATTAAATGAATAATAATATTCACAATCACCTACATCATATACTTTGTATCCTGTTGAAACATCACTAACATCATGTAGGTTAACTCTTAAATGAACTCTACCGGTGCTGTCTTGAGGAACAATATTATTATACCATAACGACAAAGTATCGTATAACGACCAGTCATATACGCCATTAGAATCCGGATTCCAATGTTCCAACTTTGTATACCCTCCCCAATCTTCAATATTATGGGCACTGTAATCTAACAACATTGCTCCACTTCCTTCGGTAATATTATCTGTTGGATAGGAAATATTTATCCAACCAAGTGCTGAATCAGCACCATCACTCGTTTGATAATGCTGACCACCCTGATTATCAAAATATTGCCAATAGTTTGTGTCCGTAGGCGCAACATCAAAACTATTAATAATTTGTTCTTGACCAAATAGTATTCCGCTTAGTAAGAACATCAAAATAGTTAATAAAGATTTTTTCATATAGGTGCCTCCTATGTTTGTTAATAATTAGTGAATTAATTCACTTTTAGGTTTATTATTATTTAATTCAGTTTGGCTCAGCTGAGTTTGTTTTGCCTTTAATGAGATAGCCGTGTTATTAGCTGATAGTTTAGAAAAATTTACTTCAATATTTTCTTGAGAAAGCTGATTTCTCTTAGTGCCAAATAATGAAAAAATGACGATGACCGCGGAACTTAGAGTAAATAACAGAACCGCAAAATGCAGGTAATTTATTTTATTAAATTCGTTTAAAAAATATATTGAATCAAACCAAGAAGAATCAATGGAAGAAAGAAGAATTTTAAGAGAACCAAAAAAACCACCAATTAACAGTGCCCATATTGCACCACTGCTGGAGGCTTTTTGCCAGAATATTCCAATCAGAAATACACTAACAATAGGTGGAGCAATATAGGCTTGTAATGCCTGCAATTTAATATAAATATGTGTATCAATCATCTTTATAAGTGGAATTAAAGCAATTGCGGCAATTACAAATATCATTGTTGATAATCTGCCAATCAATACAATTTCATCTTCAGTTGCTTTTGGCTTTATTAAATTGTAAATATCTAGAGCAAATAGAGAAGCTGCGCTATTGAAAGAGCTGGACAAGGATGACATTAAGGCTGCGAAAAAACCTGCAATTACAATGCCCTTAATCCCAACCGGTAACAAACTACCACTTAGAAGTATTGAATAAGCAGAATCTCCCTTCAAATTTGGATAAAGAATAGCAGCAACTAAACCGGGAACTATAAAAAAGAAAATAGGAAAAACTTTTAGGATTGAAGCAAGAACAGTTCCCTTTCTTACATCTTTTATCCCTTTTGCACTTAGTATACGTTGTATAATATATTGATCGGAGCACCAATACCAAATTCCTAATATCGGGGCACCAAGCAAAATGCCGGTCCAAGGAAGATTTGGATCTGTAAAAGGTTTTGTAATCTGAAAATAATCTGAAGGCAACTTATTTACTAATCCGGTAAAACCACCAATTTCAAACAATCCAAACATTGATAATAGCACTGCTCCCAGAATTAATATAACAGTTTGAAATATTTGTGTATAAACAACAGAATTCATTCCGCCTATTACAGTATATAATCCTGTAAGTAATACGATTAGAATAGCGGAAGTAAACATATCCCACCCAAACACTTCTCTTAATACTATACCACCAGCTAAAAGTGTAACACCAATTTTTATAAATAAATAAGCAAATACTGAGACAATGGTTAGATAAATTCTACTTCTATCATCAAATCTTTTACCAAAAAACTGAGGGACGGTGTTTACATTGGCTTTTAGAAAGATTGGAGCAAAAAACCATCCAAGCAATAGCAAAATTACTGCCGCGAGCCACTCAAAATGTCCAACGCTAAATCCATGAACTGAACCTGCACCGGCTAAACCAACCAGATGTTCACTAGAAATATTAGTAGCAAAAAGAGAAGCTCCAAGTGCCAACCATCCCAAATTTTTACCTGCTAAAAAATATTCTTTCGTAGTATTTTTTTTATTTCTAGATACGTAAAATCCTATGAAGAGGACCGTAGCGAAATAAAATAGTATAAAAGTATTATCAAGTAAACTAAGATTGCTGCTC
>Ga0209633_10000880_pt1 | contig 33049 bp, 25 predicted proteins | sample Cruoilmetagenom1_FD_187290 | JGI IMG/M metagenome (GOLD analysis project Ga0209633, IMG submission 187290) | Oil polluted marine microbial communities from Coal Oil Point, Santa Barbara, California, USA - Sample 1 (SPAdes) (version 2) | ecosystem: Environmental > Aquatic > Marine > Oil seeps ... | reverse complement strand
ATGTAATAAAGAGATCACCACGTCACTCGTACCTCGTTCCTCGTGAAGACGTTTTATAAATTTTAGTTTGGTGTATTTTCCAAATAAACAAACCGTCATTGCTCCCGATAGTTATCGGGAGGAGTCTTAGTAGTAATCTGACGCTTCTAAACGCTATAACTCCCCTCCTTTTTTTGAGGAGGGGTGGATTCCATCCCGATAGCTATCGGGATTGGAAGACGGGGTGGTAACTCCATCAACCCTAACCTACCTCCTTAAAAAACCATTAAAAAATCACCTGAAAATACCCTTAAAATTGTTACGGTAAAACCTCACTATATATGCGGTAAAACCGTAGCTATAATAAATACTGATAAAAATCATAAAACAGTAATCTTTAATTAGTTACATTTGGTTTTTAGAAAAAATAATTAACTGTAAGCCATAGAATCTTCCAAACTCAAAAAAAGGGGAAAAACCCCCTTTTTTATATATTGATTCTAACGTATCTTGCAAGTATATAAATGAATAAGACACTTCCCTATGCAAATTAAAAAATTGACTCTATTGCTTGCAATACTAATCATAAGTATACATAGTTATTCGCAAGATTATTTTATTGTAAACAAAGACACTACATTTTGCAGTAATTTAGGATACAAAACAACAGCACAAGGCTACTTAAAATCGATTTCATATACAGCAAACGGTAAAGACATTTCAATTAAAAAAAGGAAAAATGTACCCGATGTTGAAACATTTTTTATTGAAGATGTTATTAGAGACAAAGTTCCTTTAAAAGCCAACAAACCTGATAGTTATATACGATATACAAAGAGAGTGGTAGATGGGAAGTTAAAAGTGTATTTGTATTATCCTTATGATGGTGCAAATGTTCAAAGAATGTCTGCACCGGGTCATGATATAAAACCTGGAACAGCCGCCTTAGGCGTTTACCGGTTTTTTCTAAAATTGCCCGATGGTACCTATTATAAAATAAATAGCAAAAAGAACAGAACAAAATATATCATACCATTTCTAACTAAATGTGAAAAATTTACAGCGCAATATACCGGAAATTTTAGCCCGAGAGAACCACAATTTATGGAGACTATAGAATTGTATAATGCGTTGTGTGATTGAAAAAATTAATAATTGTAGAGTATGGTACAATGGGTAAATAGTTACCAGTAGCTATATACCGATGTTGGCATTAATACGAAAAAACAATAAATGGCGATAAAACATAATCCAGAAATAAATGCAGGAGTTCACGCCAATATTGGGATGGATTTTCAAAAAAACTGCACTATTTACCTATTTCTTGAAAAATATAATGTTTTAAAGAATCAAAGATATTTCATTGTTTTAGAGCACCACGAAGACATTGTATTTGGGTTTTTAGAAAATGATACAGAGCTTTCAAAGATTGAGACTTATCAAGCTAAAAAATCATCAAAGAAATGGACAAGTGGAACTATCCTTGAAATAATAAAGAAAATCGCAGAAACGAGTCAATCTATTCTTGACGACACTCACCCCAAAACATCTACATTCAATCAAAAAAATTACTTTACTACTAATCATACAATAGAATTAAAATCTACAGTTAAAAAGCAAGATTATATTTGTACCGTAAACGAATCAACAGAAGTTTATGAATATAAGAATCTTGACAAAAATATAAAAGACAAACTCCTAAAAGGAAATAAAAACATAACTTTTGATGATGAAAATAAGGCAAACTTCGAAACGCTAAATTTCAGGTTTATAGATTTAGGGAGAAGTTACAAATCTCAATTAGACCAATTAAACGGGATGTTTCTTTCAGTGTTTGGTGATAGTATTACTGACCACAAAGCTGCCCTACATACTTTTTATTATGCCTTAAAGAAAATTGAAAGCAGGCTAAATCAAGGTAATATTACAAAATTAAGTGACAATAAAAAAAGAATTGAATCATATGAAATTGAACGTATATTAAATATTCTTACAACAAAAAAATTAGCATTTGACTTTTGGAGAGATAAAGGAGACGAAATTCGCAAAGAATTAAATATCAATATTTTTGATGCAACCACTTTTGAATTACACTATCATAATAGCTTCGATAAATTCAAAGATATTAATGAAAGTGAGCATCAAAAAATATTTGATTTTATAGAAAACAATAAACAAATATTTAAAAGCCATTCATCAGATAAAGACTGTATGTCTGATTTTATAAACACGTTTAATAAAGAGAAGTCATCAACTTTATTGAGTTTACAGCTTAAAGCTACAATTGTAGCAGCATATATTGAAATTAAAAATACACTATGAATCTAAATCTATACATCGATAGTGTTTTGATACACAGCGAAGAAAACGACAAATTCTTTTTCACAGAGTTCAAGAACAAGTTGAATGTTATTTACGGAAAAAACACTTCAGGAAAAAGCACATTAATTCAGTTGATTTTATTCGCATTTGGCATAAATGACAATAAAATAAAATTGTCGGAAATCTTATCAGAAAACATCTTCATAAGAATTGACTGTACCATAAAGCGAAATGGAGAAACAGAAAAATATGTTTTTATTCGTCAAGACGAAACACTTTTAATTAGAGATTCAAATAGTAAAGTTCTTAGATTCAACGGAATTAGTGCCGACCAATCAGCGGAACACATAAAATTAAAAAAATATTTCAATGAATTATTTGGGTTCAATCTTCAATTAGAATCAAACTCAGGAATTGCTGAGGCACCAATTGAAACAATTTTTCTTCCATATTATGTATCGCAAGAAGTTGGTTGGGTTTATCTTAGAAAGTCTTTTAGTAATTTGACTTATTATAAAAATTTTAAAGAGGATTTTTTAGATTATTACTTAGGTATTGAAAATGTTTTAGACAGAGAAGAAAAAAGACGAATTGAAAAAGAAGTAAATAGGTTAAAACAGCAAATTAAATTCTATTCTGACGTAGAAAAGGATAATCAAAATTTAAAATTAGCAAATGTTATAGATGAAACTTTAGAAGGTAAAGCGAACACTCTAATAGTTGATATTTCTGATAGAAAGAATAAATTACTTGAATTAGAAAAATTGTACGTAGATAACTCAAATAAACTAACTTTTTATAATCAGCGATTATCTGTAGTTTCTAAAGTTAATCGAAATCATAACAACCAAGAGCCAGGAAAAGATAGCTGTCCTACTTGTACACAAACCTTACCTTCTAACATTGAAGATGTTTATTCATTTTTTCAAGAAGAAAATGACACCCTATCTTTAAAAAGAGAATTAAATGAAAAAATAAAGAAAATGCAATCTTCTTTAAATTCATTAAATAACAAAATAGAGGAAAATCGTTTAGATATTGCTTCTACTTTTAAAACATTTAACAAATACTCAGAAAAGGATATTACCCTTGAAAACTACATCGAAAGCAGGGCAAACACTCAACTATTTGAAAATTTAACTAAACAGGTCGGTCAATTAACAATTGATTTAAACTCCGAAAAGGAGGATTTAAAAAATTACAAAACAGATGATGATATTAATTTTGAAAGGGCAAAAAAGAGTAGCATTTTTAAAAGTAAATATTTCACTTATAACAGTGAGTTAGGTTTGCCATCACTTGAAGATGAAAGATTTTATAAATTGTATGAAATTTCCTCGTTCCCTTTCCAAGGAGTAGAACTTCATAAAGCTGTTTTAAGTTATCATTTTGCATTTAATAATCTTCTAACACAGACTAACGATATTCACAGACTTCCTTTTATTTTAGACAGTGTTTTTAAAGAAGACATAGACGGAGGTAATAGAATTAAAATCTTGAAATTCATTACTAAAAACTATCCAACAGATACGCAAACGATATTATCAATTGCTGATGATAAAAATCAAGATACAAGAATCGAAGAGTATAAAAGAGATATATTTAAGGACAATGCTCATCTCATTTGTATTGGAAATGGTGAAAAGGAAAAAGCATTATTAAAAGAGAATGATAGCTCACAAAAAAGTCTAATTGAAGAAACGTTTAAGATAATTGAAACCATATAAGCACTAATGCCAACAATGGCAAAAAAAACAAAAGGGGTTTGGTAATAAATTGGAAGTTTCAACTTCCTAAATTGGCTACTATTCTTATACAAACCGTTATGGGCAAGCAGAAATAACATTGAGGTTAATAAATATGAAATGTGAAATAAATGAATTTTAAAATTTTAGATAGATTTGGAAGACCTCCTTCTAATGCTAAATCAGCAGGTTATTTGCTTTGGGATAATTGGAATGATTATTCATTTTATACATTATTTGGATTCATTTATGTAGATGAAAATTCAGAAACACATGATATTGGCTCTATTAAAATTGGTTATTTTGGTCAAAAAGAAACAGATAGAAAGCTTTCAATAGGAGATACATTTGATGCTTTAGATGATTCATTTTTTTCATTAGGTCAATCTGACAGTTATTATGAGAATCTAAATAGTTTGAGTTCTGAAATTAGAAATTTAATCCTGACACAATTAAATGATATAGCAAGAGATAAAAGCTTATTCAAAAAAGCAATAAAGGAAAATGTTACTAAAATCTCCCTTTTAAGATCAGTAAGCCCTACAACGGTGACAGGTCAGTATAATAGGCTTGCTTCTGGTGGAGTTAGATTGACAGATTATAGTTTTAAATTTAACGCACCAAAAATTCGTCAAGATTCATCAAGTTTTGAACTTTCATTTAATGTTGTACCAGAATCATATCCTCCTACAAATGTACATGTCTTAATCGGTCGTAACGGTGTTGGAAAAACACATTTAACCAACAATATGATTAGCACTTTAATAGATAATAACAAGTTGGCGAATGAATCGGGAGAATTTGAATTTGAATCAAATGATGATGGTGACAATATGTTTGCTAATTTAATATCGATATCTTTTAGTGCATTTGATGAGACTGAACCAAAGTCAGAGAAAAAAGATAAAACCAAAAGCATTCAGTATTCATACATTGGGCTAAAACAAGTTCAGATAAGCAAAGAAAAGCCACTTGGCACTAAAAGTACCACAAAACTTAAAAATGAGTTTTTCAAAAGTTTAGATTATTGTAAACGGAGTTCTAAAAAGAAAAGATGGAAAAAAGGTATTGAAATGTTGGAATCTGACCCAAATTTTAAGGATGCAAATATAAAATCTTTAATTGATATTGAGGACGAAACTGAATTCAAGAAAAATGCTTATAGTATTTTTAGAAGGTTAAGTTCTGGTCATAAAATTGTATTATTAACAATCACAAGGTTAATAGAAAAACTTCAAGAAAAGAGCTTGGTTTTAATAGATGAACCAGAAGCACACTTACACCCTCCCCTTTTGTCTGCATTTATTAGAGCACTTTCCGAATTATTAATAAATAGCAATGGTGTTGCTATTATTGCAACTCACTCTCCTGTGATTTTACAGGAAGTTCCGAAAAGTTGTGCTTGGAAATTAAGAAGAATAGGAGCTGAAGCTGTAGCTGAAAGGTTATTAACAGAGTCATTTGGTGAAAATGTAGGAATACTAACAAATGAAGTTTTTGGACTTGAAGTAACAAATTCAGGGTTTTACAATCTCCTCAATAAAGTTGCTCAGGATAAAATGAATTATGATGCTGCTGTAGATTATTTTGATGGGCAATTAGGGATGGAAGCCAGAGCCATTTTAATGTCTCATTATGCAAATAAAAGTAAATAGTTTATGAAAAAATTAAATAAACCAACTTATCAGGCAGAAGACACTTTTCTCAAATGCATTAGTATTGTAAGAAACCCAGACTTAAAAGATCGCTTAACAGCTTGCAAAGATTTAATTATTGAAGCAGAAAATGAATTTAATTCTAAAATAACAACAGGAAAAGTTCACACTATTAACAAAGAAGAGTTTGTCAATGGTAATGTCACCGCAAATGAATTAGAAAAAGTTTACACTTTTAGAATGGCTAAAAAAGATAAGCCTGGAAGATTTATATATGACAAAATAATTTCAGCTTCATCTCATGGGATTTGTCCGTTATGCTCACATCGTATGGTGGCAACTCTTGACCATTACTTACCTAAAACTGAATACCCAAGACTGGTGACAACTCCAATTAATCTTATTCCTTCATGTTCTGATTGTAATAAATCTAAATCAACAAGTTCTCCAACGAAACCAGAGGAAGAAACATTACATCCATATTATGACAATATTGAGAGTGATGAATGGTTAATTGCTACTGTAAATCAAACAACCCCACCAACTATTAGTTACGATGTTAAGCCAGCAGTAAATTGGCCTGTATTGCTTGGAGAAAGAGTTAAGTACCATTTTGACTCCTTGATTTTAAATAAGCTTTATTCAACTCAAGCAGCAGTTCAATTGACAGGTATTTTTTTTAGAATAGAATCTATATATAATTTGTCAGGAGCAGAAGGTGTAAGGAAATATTTAGAAGAGGAAGCTATTAGTAGGTCACATGCAGATAAAAATTCATGGCAGACAGCAATGTATGTGGCATTATCAAAAGATGATTGGTTTTGTGATGGTGGTTTTAGAATGAATTGATTAAAATGAATGCCAGCCCATAACAACAAATATAGGGCATTCGGCAAATAGTACTGAAAATGAAGTTATTTCAGCCCATGTTGGTGTTTTCCACCAACATATAAAAAACATCATTCAATTTGCAGTTAATAATGACTTAGATGTAGAAATTATGAAAAATTTAAAACATTAATTTTAGCAGAAATATTTCCTAAATCTCGTAATAATCCAATTAAATTCCAGTTATTATATAAAGTAAATAGAAAAGATGATTGAACAATATTCAATATTTAGAAAATTTTCAACTTTAGAACAAGCTAAAGAGCTTGAAGCAATTTTAAATGGTAAAGGAATTAAATCAATTCTCGCTGACAATGCTCCTCCTGTTGATGTTACTTTTTCCGGGAACACTTTACAAAATGAAATTGAGATTAGAATAAAGCAATCTGACTTTAAAGAAGCCGAACAAATTCTAGAACAGGATGCTGAAAACTTAATTAATGAAGTTGATAAAGATTATTACTTATTTGATTTTACCGATAACGAACTGTATGACATTCTCTTGAAATCAGATGAATGGAATAAGTTCGACTATACGCTTGCTCAAAAAATACTTACAGCAAGAGGAAAATCAATTGATAAATCGCTCTTAAACTCATTAGAAAAACAACGTCTCGATGATTTAGCAAAACCAGAGGGTGGACAAAAACCTTGGATAATTGTAGGATATCTCTTCTCCCTTTTGGGTGGATTTTTAGGTCTAATAATTGGTTATTTCTTATGGACGCAACAAAAAACACTTCCAAACGGACAAAAAGTATATTCTTATAAAGAAAATGACAGAAAACAAGGTAAATATATTTTCTTCATCGGATTGATTTTCTTTCCCCTTTTTTTAATTTGGAAAATACTTGATATGAATTAAAAGTACAATACTCAGCTGTGTTGGTGTTTCCTACCAATAATGGCAAAATTAATTTTATTATAAAAACCAAACACTTTACTCATTGAAAATACCACTTTACTCATTATTGATTTTATATATCCTTATTTATACTGAGTTTTACTGTACAATCTAAAAGACCTCAACCATGAAAAACCTATTACTCTTTATTCTTTTATGTACAAGTATCAATTTGTTTTCACAAAAAGCCCCCACTGTTACACTTAAAGATTCAGGTCAATTAAAATTAACAAGTCTAAAAGTAGATGTAAAAATTACAGGTAATTTTGCTACTACTACTTATGACATGCTTTTCTATAATGCGCATGACAGAACTTTGGAGGGTGAATTGGCATTTCCTTTAGGTGAAGGGCAATCAGTTTCAAAATTCGCTATGGATGTAAATGGGAAACTTCGCGAAGCCGTAATTGTTGAAAAGGAATTGGCAAGAGTTGCTTTTGAAAGTACCGTTAGACAGAATATTGATCCCGGCTTATTAGAAAAAACCGAAGGTAATAATTATAAGGCAAGAGTATACCCTATTCTTCCGAAGGCTCATAAAAACATTGTCATTACCTATGAGCAAGAATTGAATAGTTCGAATAATTTTATGGTGTACGAGCTTCCACTGAAAATTACTGAAACACTAAATAGGTTCTCGATAAACATAGAAGTATTTGGAAATGAATACATTCCTATTATTAAAGACAATCCATATAAAAACTTCTTTTTTAAGAAAAATGATAATGGAATTCATGCTCGTTTAAGCAAAAATAATCATTCTCCAGATGCTCCAATTGTTGTTCAAATACTAAACACTTCCATTAAGGAAAAAGTATTGAGTTATAAAGATTATTTTTATGCTTATAAAAAGCTAAAACCCAATACAAGGTTAAAAACAAAACCAACAAAGGTTTTGCTTTTATGGGATGCATCCTATTCTTTAAAATATCGAAATTTAGAAGAAGAATTAAAATTATTAAAAAATTATATTGATTATTTACAGCAAGTTGAAGTACAATTTATTTCGTTTAGTAATGCAATACATCAAAATAAAACTCTTTTTATAAATAAAGAGAATTGGTCCACTTTAGAACAATTGATTAAAAACACAAATTATGACGGAGGTACCTCTTTAGAGCTTTTTAAAAAAATGAAGATTAAAGCCGATGAAACCTTATTATTCTCGGATGGCCTTGCTAATTTAGGAGATTTCTCTGCGTTTAATAAAAAAGCCATCTATACCATCAATTCTACAATTACTTCAAATCATGAAGTGCTAAAAAGTATAGCTACAAATTCAGGTGGTAATTATATAAACCTAGTAAGGTTTCCATACACTGAAGGCTTAAAGGTTTTAAAACAGGAAACTTATCAATTCTTAGGTATAAAACATACAACGGCTATTCAAGAAGTGTATCCGTTTAAGAACACGAATGTAACAATCGATTTTTCAATTTCAGGACGGTTTTCTGAAAATACTACTATTGAATTACTTTTCGGATATCAAGGTAAAGTTACCGATCGGGTTCAGGTTCCGATAAAAAGATCTCAAGGAACAAAATTAATACAACGATTATGGGCAAAACAAAAGCTTATATTTCTTAATGAAGAAAAAGAGCAAAATAAAAACACCATCATTTCACTTGCAAAACAGCATCATTTAGTTACCGATTATACGTCTATGTTGATATTAGATAGAATTGAAGACTATGTGCGTTACAGAATTGAACCTCCTCAAGAATTAAAAGCAGTATATAAAGAACGTATTAAAAATATTGACGAAGAAGACACTGATAAACAAGAAAAATTGGAAGAAACGAAAGGTTACTTATTTGAAGAATATCAGGAAATTATTGATTGGTATAATACCAGTTATCCTAAAAAGAAAACTAAAAAAACAAAAAAGACAGTTTCTAATACGACACAAGACGGCAATCAAACGCAAAATAATCAAACTGCTACTACTACAACTACGACACCCAACGGTGAACAATCAACTCAAACGGAGACTATAGAAGCTGATGAATTAGATAGAACAAAACGTATCATCTCAGGCACAATATTAGAAGAAGGTGGAGAGCGATTACCTGGAGTAAATGTCGTTGTTAAAGGCACAACCAATGGTACATCAACAGATTTTGATGGTAATTTTAGCATAAATGCAGAAGAAAATGATGTTTTAGTATTCTCATTTTTAGGTTTTGTTACGCAAAACGTCACGATTAAAAATTCAAATACTATAAACATTTCTTTAAATAGCGATGATGCTATATTAGATGAAGTAGTAATTTCAGCTCTAAGTGTAAAGACCGAAAGACGGTCAATATCTTCTTCGGTAAGTAAAATAAGTTCAATGATGTATTCATTATCTGGTAAAACCGCAGGTGTTAACATTACCGGTCAAGCAGGTGCAGCATCATCAGTTACGGTAAGAGGCATTGCTTCTGGTACGAATTCACAGCCTTTGTATATAGTTGACGGTATTGTTGTTACAGATAATCCTGTAGATAGTTTAAAACCAGAAGATATGGAGTCAATGCAAGTGCTCAATGCCGAAAATGGCGTAAAACTATACGGTTCTCGTGCTACAAATGGAATTATCATGATTACCACAAAAAAAGGGAAAGAAACAAATAAAAAAGCCATTGAAGAACTCAACGATCAAATCACTGAAAAAATAGAATTAAAATCTTGGAATCCTGACACTCCTTATATCAAAATTCTAGAAAAAGAAAAAACCGTTGAAGCTGCCTATAAAAAGTACTTAGAAATAAGAGATGAATATTCTAACAGTCCGTCTTTTTATCTTGATGTTGCTGATCTCTTTGATACAAAAGAAAGTCCTAAAAAAGCAATTACAATTCTTACCAATCTTGCCGAAGTTGAGCTATCTAACCATGAACTGATAAAAGCATTGGCTTATAAATTAGAATATTTTAAACAAACTAAACTTGCTGTAATTGTATATAAAAAGGTACTTGAATTAAGACCTGAAGAACCACAATCATATAGAGATTTAGCATTGGCATATGAACAGAATGGAGAAATTCAGAAAAGTTTTGATTTACTTTACAAAATATACAATGGTGAACTTTTACATAAGGATTTAGATGAGCGCTATTATGGCATTGAACATCTTGCCTATGTTGAATTGACTAGGTTAGTAACTAACTATAGAAAGAAGCTTAAAATGACGAAAACTCAAAAAAATAATTTTAAAGAAATTCCTGTAGATATTAGAGTTGTCATTGATTGGAATCATAATGATACAGATATAGATCTTTGGGTAATTGATCCTACTGGTGAGAAAGCATATTATAGTAATTCTGAAACAAAAATTGGAGGTAGAATGTCAGAAGACCTAACAGATGGCTATGGTCCTGAAGAGTTTATGTTGAAGAATGCTATTAATGGAAATTATAAAATTATGGTAGATTACTATTCAGATAACGTCCAAAAAATTTCTGGACCAACTATTTTGAAAGTTACTTTATTTACTAATTATGGGAGAAAAAATGAAAGTAAGAAAGTAAATATCGTTAGACTCGATAAAAAAGATGATAAAATTGAAATTGGTAATTTGAAGTTTGGATATGCTGATTAACCAATTCCAGCTCATGTTGGTGTTTTTCACCAACATATAAGAACACCAACAATGGCAAATCAACCACTTGCACAACCAATTATTAGCTTTAATCCTATCGTCACCTACAAGATGAAAACATACAGTCAATTAATAATCATAATGATACTACAATTCGTATTTCAATTGTCATATGGGCAACAGGAAAGAATAATTACCGGGCAAATTCTTGGTCAAGGTTTAATTGAGCTTCCCGGAATGTTAATTATGACATCTGACTCTAAAGTTTTAGATACAACTGATTTTAACGGAAGGTTTAAATTTAAGCATACAGGTGATAATAAAAAAATTAAATTTGTTTCTGCAATGTTCCAGCAAGAAGAAATAGAACTTTCAAAGAACTGCAATCATATAGAAATTATAATACTGGAGGAATGCATTTATGATTTCATTTCTATAAAAAGAGCAGATAGAAAAAAGAAACGTGATAGAAAACGAATGCTTCATAAACTTTATGCAGAAGCCTACGAAAAAGGACTATTTGATAATGAAAACCCCTGTAGGTAAGTTAGACTATAATTCGTTTCTGCCCATGTTGGTGTTTTCCACCAACATATAAGAACACCAACAATAGTAAAAATAACTATTATTGATAGTATCAAATGATACTATCAATAAAACCACCATACGATATAATTATCAGCACATATTGGTGTTTTCCACCAACAATAACAAAATACAAAAGGAAGCACTCTTTATAAAAAAGTTAACTTAGTAACTTTAAATCATTCCTTATGAAACTCTTTAAAAGAATTGCTATTGTCGTTTTGCTATTAGTCCTTGCATTTATAGTCAATCTCGTACTAACCACCGGTTATTTTAGAACCATAGAAAATAAATTTGAAGGTGAACTAATCCAAAAAATAGCACTAAAAGGCGCAGAAGACATCACTGTCAGTCACATAGATAGTTTTGCCTTGATATCATCAACCGCTAGAAAATTTGTACCAAACACCGATGAAGAACATGGTGGTTTGTATTATTTAGATCTAAAAAATACAACATATACCCCTATTCATCTTACCGCAGGTTTCAAAAAGCCTTTTGCACCACATGGTATTGCTATGTTAAAGACTGACAGTACATATACGATAGTTGCTATCAATCATACCCCAACTGGTCACTCATTAGAAGTTTTTAATTTAACGGATAAAAAATTAGTACATCAAAAAACATTAGTACATTCTTCTATTGTGAGTCCTAATGATATTGTATTGATAGACGAAAATCGTTTTTATTTCACCAATGATCATAAATACCCCAAAGGTTTTGGCAGATTGCTAGAAGATTATGGTGGTTTGGCCGTTTCAAATGTTGTCTATTTCGATGGCGAAAATTATACCGAAGTCGATAATGGAATTGCCTATGCCAATGGTATCAATTATGATGCGAAACGCAAATTACTCTATGTAGCTTCTCCGCGTGACTTTTTAGTAAAAGTGTATGCTATAAATGATGATGGAAGCCTAAATTTTATAGAAGATATTGATTGCGACACCGGTGTTGACAATATAGAATTCGATACCGAAGGGAAATTATGGATTGGCGCCCACCCTAACCTTTTACGTTTTGCTGCCTATGCCAACGGCAAAAAAGAAACGTCTCCTTCTGAGATCATCAATATAAATTATCGCTCAAAGGGCGATTATACTATTGAACAAATTTATGTTGAAGATGGCAGTACTATGTCGGCTTCTACTGTTGCTGCTCCTTTCGGAAAATTAATTTTAACAGGTAATGTAATGGATGATAGCTTTTTAGTTTTAAAAAGAACATATTAGGAAGTAGACATTATTGTAGTTAATTTTTTTAACTTACTTTTTTGCTTGTCCAAAAAAGTAACAAAAAATGATCCCGAGTACTCGGGACTTTTTCAGCGACCCACTAGCGACTTGATGACTAAACGGAAAGAACTCGTTCCGCCTTTTATGGCAGAACTCAAACAGCTTTCCGTTTTTAACGTCATACTTCGCCGAGTGGATACCCCGCTTCCAAAAGCGAAGGAATATTTAGCACTAATTGGTGTTTTTACCAACATACAAAAACAGCAATAAAATAAATTGTTGATGGAAAATACAACAATTGCAAAATCGACAATACATTTCTCTTTATAAAAAAGTTAACTTTGTGCTCAAGAAGCTTCATACATGAAAACAGCAACGGTCAGTCAGCTTAAAAAAGATTTGAATCATCAATCAAAAGATGAACTTGTAGAACTCTGTTTGCGTTTGTCGAAATTCAAAAAAGAGAATAAAGAGCTACTCACCTACTTATTATATGAAATAGACGATGAAGCTGGTTATATAGAAGGTGTAAAAGAGGAGATCGATGCACAATTCGAATTGATAAATACCAGTAGTTATTTCTATATAAAAAAGAGTGTCCGTAAAATACTGCGTATGGTAAAAAAGTACATTCGCTATTCGAAAAACAAAGAAACGGAAGCCGAATTACTTCTTTATTTTTGTAGTGTACTTAAAGAAATGAAACCGCCATTTTATAGAAATGTATCGCTTCAAAATATTTTTGATCGGCAATTGCTTTTGGTTCGGAAAGCAGTGGCTACCTTGCACGAAGATTTACAATACGATTACGATTTAGAACTAGACGAATTAACTGGTATTAAATAGCAGTTCTAAGACAACGAATTTCAAAACACAAACAAATGAGATTACATCTTTTCATTATATGCATCATATTACTTACAAGCTGTCAAACCAGTAAAAAACAGGTGACATCAGAGCCCATACTACATCCTTTTTATGTAGGAACTTATACCGATGGTGAAAGCGAAGGCATTTACAAATATGCATTGCAAGAAGATGGTATCTTACAACGTATTGGTTTAGCAGCGGTATCTGACAATCCGTCTTTTTTGGCTAAGAGTACCGATAACAAGTACCTAATTGCAGTAAATGAAATTAACAATAAAGATAGTGTAGGCACGGTAGCATCTTTTAAAATAGCAACTGATAGCATCACATTGATAAACCGAAGTTCTTCTGGCGGAGCACATCCTTGTTTTGTCTCAACGAATAAATCTGGTTATGTATTAACAGCCAATTATACTGGCGGAAATGTAGGTTTGCTAAAACTAAACACAACAGGCGAATTATCTGAGTTATTAGCTGTTCAACAACATACCGGAAAGGGAACAACCGAAAGACAAGAAGGTCCTCATGCACATTCTGCTTGGTTTACACCTGATAATGACGTTATTTCGGTAGATCTTGGTACCAATGAATTATGGATGTCTCAACTAGATACTGTACACCAAAAATTAATACCTTCTAATCCGGCAACATTAAAAATGCCCGCTGGTGGTGGTCCGCGTCATCTAACATTTCACCCTAATAACAAATGGATATATGTGTTGAACGAACTCAGTAATACGATTACACTCGTACAAAAAGACAGTACGAATCAATATAAAACAGGAGTCTCTATTTCGATGTTACCTTCCGATTTTACAGAACAAAACACAGGTGCTGACATTCATATTTCTTCTGACGGAAAATTTCTATACGCCTCAAATAGAGGGCATAATAGTATCGTGATCTATCAAGTAGATACCCTCGACGGATCTTTAGCCTTGATTGGACATGAATCTACACGTGGTAACGGACCGCGGAATTTTTCATTATCACCAGACGAAAATTATCTATTAGTTACCAATCAGCTTACAAATACAATCATTTCGTTTAAACGAGACAAAACAAACGGATTATTACAATTTATTGATGAAATAGAAGCATCCACACCTGTTTGTATTTTATTTGAATAACTTGACTAATTCATTAAAAAAAATAATGAAAATACGCATTGCCTTACCCAATAAAGATTTTAAATTACATGCAAAAATTTATATAGAGAAACACTTATTAAAAAATTAGTTCAACATAAATATAATTTGCAATTAGTATCTATGTTGGATGTACATTTGATAAATTTGTCAATTCGAGTGAATTTCATGAATAAAATGAGTGAAATTTGTATCGAGAATCCTTCTGAAACGTAGAGAATCAACATAAAAATTCAATAATCATATAAGGCAGATAGGTTCACGATACTTTTTCTTCCAGAAAAAACTCGAACTGACGCCTATTAATTTAATTATATGGGAGAAACAAAATTAACAAGAATCAATAAATACCTAAGTGAAGTAGGATATTGCTCACGCAGAGCTGCCGATAAATTGATCGATCAAGGTCGTGTTACAATCAATGGTACTGTTCCTGAAATGGGAACAAAAATCGCTCCAAAAGATGAAGTTCGTGTTGATGGAGAGTTGATCTCAACACCTACTAAAAAATCAGTTTATATCACTTTTAATAAACCTGTAGGCATTGTGTGTACTACAGATACGAAGGTAGAAAAGGATAATATTATTGACTATATCAATTATCCTTCTCGAATTTTTCCGATTGGTCGTTTAGATAAACCTAGTGAAGGGTTGATATTTCTAACAAATGACGGTGATATTGTCAATAAAATTCTACGTGCAAGAAACAATCATGAAAAGGAATATATAGTTACGGTCAACCATCCTATAACTCAAAAATTTATTCAAGAAATGAGTAATGGCGTTCCTATTTTAGATACTGTTACACGTAAATGTTATGTTGAGCAATTGAGTAAAAATCAATTTAAAATTGTGTTAACGCAAGGGCTGAATAGACAGATTCGTAGAATGTGCGAATACTTAGATTATCGAGTTTTAAAATTAAAACGAGTTAGAATTATGAATATATCTCTTGATATTCCTGTTGGTGAATGGAGGTATTTAACTGATAATGAACTAAAAGAAATCAATCGATTGGTTTCAGAATCGTCAAAAACACATGATAGTTCAGAATAAACCTAAACCTATAGTACGATACCGTCTTCACGAGAAGCGAAGTATGAGCGACGTGGTGATCTCTTTATTTTTATAACCATCCATATCGTTTTCAATGTCCCATTACTTTAACCCTTCCGTTCACGCTAAGGCGTGACCACCTTCCCTTACTCCCGATAGCTATTGGGAAGGAAGAAGCTTGATTGTGACTAGCATCAAATTTTTAGAATAAATCATTCTTCTTATAAAATTTAATAGGCTAGAAGTCAGAATACCGAAGTTGGAAGAAAATTAAATTATTTAATTGAGTAAAACATTTATTTTAAAGTTAGATTGTCATTCCTGCGTCCACATGTCGCTGAAGCTTTAGCGGAGGCACCAGGCAGGAATCTAGAACAAACTACTAAGTTTTATGAGCCTGATTCACAACCCTTCCGTTCACGCTAAGGCGTGACCACCTTCCCTTACTAAAGGAAGGAGCTTGATTGAGACTAGTATCAAATTTTTATAATAAATCATTCTTATTATAAAATTTAATAGGCTAGAAGTCGGAAGACCGAAGTTGGAAGAAACCTAAATTATTAAATTCTGTGAAACATTTATTTCAAAGTTAGATTGTCATTCCTGCGTCCACATGTCGCTGAAGCTTTAGCGGAGGCACCAGGCAGGAATCTAGAACAAACTACTAAGTTTTATTAACCTGATTCACAACCCTTCCGTTCACGCTAAGGCGTGACCACCTTCCCTTACTAAAGGAAGGAGCTCGACTGTGACTAGCATCAAATTTTTAAAATAAATCATTCTTACTATAAAGCTCCCCTCCTTTTTTCAAGGAGGGGTGAGCACGCCATAAGCGTGCTCGGGGAGGTTCATAATCAGTAATTGTATAGAGCTAGACCAAGAGATATAAATCCAACAAAAAAAATCCTGCTCCCTAGAGTCCCGATAGCTATCGAGATTAGGAAGCAGGACTCATTACTTCTCCTTCTTCTAAATATTTTTAAAAATTTAGTTTCCTTTTTTAAAATCGGCTAAAAATTTAGCTAATCCTATATCAGTTAACGGATGGTTTAATAATCCGTCAATTGCTTTTAAAGGTCCGGTCATTACATCAGCACCTATTTTAGCACAATCCATTATATGCATAGTATGACGAATAGAAGCTGCTAATATTTGTGTGTCAAATCCGTAATTATCATAAATTAACCTGATTTCTGATATCAATCCTAATCCGTCTGTAGAAACATCATCTAATCTCCCAATAAAAGGTGACATATAGGTAGCTCCTGCTTTTGCAGCAATTAATGCTTGTCCGGCAGAGAATACCAAGGTCACATTTGTTTTAATGCCTTTATCAGAAAAATATTTACAGGCTTTTACACCATCTTTTATCATGGGCAACTTTACCACAATTTGCGGGTGCAACGCTGCCAACTCTTCACCTTCTCTTACCATTCCGTCAAAATCGGTGGCAATTACCTCAGCACTAACATCACCATCTACGATCTCGCAAATAGCTTTGTAATGGTTCATTATATTATCCTTACCTGTAATGCCTTCTTTAGCCATTAATGACGGGTTCGTAGTCACTCCATCCAAAACACCTAAATCTTGTGCTTCTCTAATCTGGTCTAAATTTGCTGTATCTATAAAAAATTTCATCTGTTTGTACGTATTATTTTGTCAAATATAAAGCTTCCTAAAAATGTAGGTAAGAAGATAACGCGTAATTTATTAACATGTTATACAAGGGGTTCTTTAAATAGCCTTTAGCTTATAGCCTTTAGCCATTGAATCGTAACCAGATACTAAAATCAAGAATGAAAATTACATCTTAAAATGGTTCATCAGCATTTTTTCATAGACCTTATCGGGAAGGATTCGTTTAAGAGTGATGGAGAATTTTTGCATAAAATCACCCACTTTATAATGCGTTTTAGGTTTTGAAGTATTTATAATCTTATAAATTGCTGTTGCCATTTGTTTAGGATCACCTCCACTATCAACATGAGAATCCATTAAATCCAGGTTCTGTTGATAGGTTTCTTTATAGGGAGAATCTTCAAAAACAGGTGTATGATATCTACCCGAAGCTATATTGGTAGCAAAATCACCGGGTGCTACGTTACAAACTTCAATTCCGAAATTTTTCACTTCCATACGAATCGCTTCAGTTGCTATTTCTAAAGCCCCTTTGGTAGCAGAATATATTCCCCGAAAGGGTAAACCCATATAACCTGCAATAGAGGTTACATTAATGATCAAGCCGCTTTTTTGCGTACGCATTTGAGGTAATACCGCTTTCATAACATCAATAGCGCCAAAAAAATTGGTGTCAAATACTTTACGCATTTCGTCAGTAGGAGTTTCTTCAATGGAACCAGTAATACCCACGCCTGCATTATTGATAAGCACATCTAGTCTCCCTTCATTTGAAATGACTTCTTTGACAGCTTGTGAAATAGTATCGATAGTAGTGACATCTAAAGCAACCAGTTTAAAAGGATGGTTTGATATCTTATCCGGATTTCGACTAGTACCATATACTATACATCCTTTTTGACTTAAATATTCACCAACAGACTTACCGATACCCGAAGAGCCTCCGGTAATTAGAACAACTTTAGACATAGCACATTATAAAAGATATAAAATTAAAAGATTAAATAAATATACAAGTCAAAAATACATTATTTGGCTAGAAGTCTGAAGACCGAAGACAGAAAATAAAAAACTTGTAACAAAATCTTGGTTTGAAGTACTAATGAGATGGAATTAGAAGTCCTTTCCTTAGGAGAAGGATATAGGATGAGATAAGGAGAGATCTCGATTGTCATCAATAGATTCTGATACGAGTTCAGAATAAAAATGGGCAAGCGACCTACATCACACCGCTACGACCTAATACCTTTGCTGCATTCCTGCCCTGGAGGATTCAAAGGGAGCTGGTTGTGTAGGACTTGCCCATGCAAAAGTACAACCTATTTCTAATTTTCCTAACCTTTTTTATAAATTTTTAATATATAAAAAGGATTAAAAAATAAGGAACTAATACTTAATTATTTATATTTGTTTAACCTTACTAAAAAAATCAACAATAATGGAAACCTCAAATAAGAATTTCCTTCCTATTGCTTTTCAATATGGGATAATTCTAGCAATGCTTCGCATAGTATTAGATTTTGGATTAAAAATGATGGACGTTAGTGCGATGATGTATTATATGGGATATGCTATTGGATTTATTCTAGAAATAGTTCTAATATTCATAACTATTAAACTCTTTAGAGATAAATTCAATAATGGCTTATTATCTTTTTCAGAAGCCGTAAAAATTGGTATTGTAATGATGATAATTGTTGGAATAGGTTTATTCATTTCAATGTCATTTATTGATGAAGATTTTCAAATGAGAAAAGCTATTGAAATGGTAGAACAATATCAACCAGATCAGTTAGATGAAACAATTGAAAAAATGGAAGAAGGAAAGAAAAATCCTAAATATTTTATGTCTTTCGGAATTTTTCTAATCTATTTTATTTTTCTAGGATTTTTAATCTCTGCAATTAGTGGTGCCATTCTTGGAAAAAAAGAAGATCAATTTTAAAATTTTCAACTGAAATATGGATATATCAGTAGTCATTCCGCTACTTAACGAAGAAGAATCTTTAACAGAATTACATGATTGGATTGCAAAAATTATGCAATCCAATCGGTTTTTATACGAAATCATATTTATTGATGATGGTAGTACTGATGCTTCTTGGGAAGTTATTTCAACACTCTCTCAACAAAACAGTTCAGTAAAAGGAATTAAATTTCAAAAAAACTACGGAAAGTCACAAGCATTACATGCAGGCTTTAAAATGGCTAAAGGTAATGTTGTGATTACCATGGATGCTGATTTACAAGATAGTCCTGATGAAATACCAGAATTGCACAATCTCATTGCTAATGACGATTTTGACTTAATTTCTGGATGGAAAAAGAAACGTTATGATTCGAAAATTAGAAAAAATTTACCTTCTAAACTTTTTAATGCTGCAGCCAGGAAAACTTCAGGATTAAAATTACACGATTTTAATTGCGGACTCAAAGCTTATAAAAATGATGTGGTAAAGAATATTGATGTCTATGGCGAAATGCATCGCTATATTCCGGTATTAGCAAAAAACCAAGGATTTGATAAGATTGGCGAAAAAATAGTACAACACCAAGCTCGTAAATATGGCACAACAAAATTTGGTATGAATAGATTTGTCAACGGATTTTTAGACTTAATTACCATATGGTTTTTATCAAAATTTGGTAAACGACCTATGCACCTTTTCGGATTACTAGGTAGCTTAATGTTTTTTATAGGATTTTGTTTTGCCCTGTATTTAGGTATCGATAAATTATTTATCAATCCAACCGGAAGATTACTTACTCAAAGACCTCAATTTTACATTTCATTAATTGCAATGGTTATTGGTACCCAACTATTTTTAGCAGGATTTATTGGTGAACTTATTTTACGAAGTAAGCGAGATAATGACAATTATAAAATTAGTGATAAGATCAATGTATGATATGGATGTAAAAAATAGACTCAAGAAATATAACTATTAATAACAATGTCATTTTGACAGCGTAAGGAACGAATGACGAGAAATCTATTTATTATTGAGATTCTTCAATCCGCCAAAGCTACTCCATATAGCTATCGGAACTGAATGATAACTATTTGTTTTTTTTAGAATCAATACAACTAAATCTAAAAGTCAGAAATTAACAGAATAAATCTTAGAGTTTCTACATTCTAACTTCAGAATTCCGTCTCCAAACCTCAAATGATTTTTTAAATACTAATTTCAACTCAATATTCAAAAGGTTATTTCATAACGATTTCTTTTATTACTATCTTTGCTTAAAATTTTCAGCTCTATGAACAAAGAACAAATGATCCAAAAAGCCAAACTATGGCTTGAACAACCTTTTGATGCAGAAACACAAGAAAAAGTACAACAATTAATAACCGAAGGCTCTAATACTTTAGTAGATAGTTTTTACAAAGACATGGAATTTGGTACTGGCGGAATGCGTGGTATTATGGGAGTAGGAACGAATCGAATTAATAAATATACATTAGGTAGATCTACTCAAGGGCTTGCGAATTATTTACATAAAACATTTCCTCAAAAAGACCTTAAAGTAGCTATAGCCTATGATTGCAGACATAATAGTCAATCATTTGCAAAACTAGTAGCCGATGTTTTAACAGCGAATAAGATTCAGGTCTTTCTATTTAAAGATCTTCGGCCAACACCAGAATTATCTTTTACAGTTCGACATTTAGGTTGTGACGCGGGTATTGTACTAACAGCCTCTCATAATCCGCCAGAATATAATGGGTATAAAGTATATTGGAATGATGGCGGACAAATAGTACCACCGCATGATAGTGGTATTATTGCTGAAGTGAACGCAGTTGATTTTTCAGAAATTAAATTTACCGAAGATTCTAATTTATTAACTTATATCGATGCTGATGTTGACAAAGTATTTATCAATGCCTGTGTGCAAAATGGTAGTTTTAACACCCCAAATAAGAAGGATTTAAAAATTGTTTTCACTTCTTTACATGGCACATCTATTATGTCAATTCCTGAAGCATTGAAAAAAGCAGGATATACAGATGTACATATTGTTGAAGAACAGCGTGTACCTAATGGTGATTTTCCAACAGTAAAATCTCCAAACCCCGAAGAGCCGGCTGCCCTTAAAATGGCAACCGATCTAGCTCAAAAAATTGGTGCAGACATTGTAATTGGTACAGATCCTGATTCTGACAGATTAGGTATCGCAGTTCGTGATTCAGATAATAATATGAAGCTCCTTAACGGAAATCAAACGATGAGCGCCATGACAAATTATCTGATAAAACAATGGCATCAAAATGGAAAGTTAAACGGAAATCAATTTATAGGTTCAACAATAGTATCGACCAATTTGGTAAATGATATCGCTAAAAGTTATAATGTTGAAACCAAAGTAGGTTTGACAGGATTTAAATGGATTGCCAAGATGATTCGCGATTATGATCAACTTGATTTTATTGGTGGTGGTGAAGAAAGTTTTGGCTATATGGTAGGTGATTTTATCCGTGATAAAGATGCCGTTACAGCAACTTTATTGGCTTGTGAAATTGCCATAGACGCTAAAAATAACAATTCAACTTTTTACAAAGAATTATTAAAACTGTATACCAAACATGATTTCTATAAAGAACATTTAATTTCAATTGTAAAAAAAGGAATTGATGGTGCAGAACAGATCAAACAAATGATGATTGATCTGAGAAATAATCCTGTTAATGAAATTGATGGCTCTCCGGTTGAATTTGTATTTGACTATCAGTCATCTATCTGCCAAAATTTGATAACCGGTGAAAAAACTGACATAGAAATACCAAAATCTAATGTTTTGATCTATCATACTGTAGATGGCACTAAAGTTGCTGCACGACCAAGTGGTACAGAACCAAAAATAAAATTTTATTTTAGTGTGAAATTACCCTTAGAAAAAATTGAAGATGCAAAAGTCGTTGAAAAATTATTAGATCAAAAAATTGAACGAATCATAAAAGAATTGAAATTACATTAATGAGTCATTTTACCAATATATTACGCTATGCAAAACCTTATAAAAAATTTGCATTAGGTCATATTATTTCGAATGTGTTTTTTGCCTTATTTGGTGTTTTATCATTTGTGGCTTTAAAGCCAATGCTTGATGTCATATTTAAAAAAGATAAAGTAGTTCCTTCTGTAAAACCAGCCTTTTCAAACTTATTAGAAATAGGTGAATTCGCTGAAAATTATTTGGCCTATCAAATGAATCAATATACCGATGGAGATAATTCTAAAGCACTTGTTTTTGTTGTATGCTTGATTATTATAATGTTTTTATTGAAAAATATATTTGGTTACTTAGCAAATTATTTTCTAGTCTTTTTGCGAAATGGTGTTATAAGAGACCTTAGAAACGCTGTTTATAAAAAAACTATAGAGTTACCTCTTTCCTTTTTTTCAGAAAAGCGTAAAGGTGATATTTTAGCAAGAGTTACTAGTGATATTTTAGATTTGCAATATTCATTTTTATCTGTTCTAGAATTGATCATAAGAGAACCATTAACTATTATTTTTACCATAACAGCGATGCTTATTATAAGCCCGCAACTCACATTATTTATCTTCATATTTATTCCAATAATGGGAATCATTATATCTAGAATTGGTAAAAGCTTAAAAAGAAAATCTGACCGCGTTCAAAAAGAGCAAGGTACTTTTTTGTCAACTTTAGAAGAAACATTAACAGGTTTACGTATTATAAAAGGTTTTAATGCCGAGGATAAATTCAATGAAAAATTTAAAGAATCAACTTCTCGTTTTTATAATTTTTCTAATAAATTATTAAACCGTCAAAATTTAGCATCTCCTGTTAGTGAATTTTTAGGTATTTGTATGATAGCTATCATTCTTTGGTATGGGGGAAACTTAGTCCTTAGTGGGGATACTATTTCTGACTTAGACGGCAGTACGTTTCTTGTATATATGGGTTTGTCATATAACATTCTAACGCCTGCGAAAGCCATTTCTCGTGGGCTTTATAATATTAAAAAAGGTGGTGCTGCAGCCGAACGAATTCAGGAAATTATCGATACTGAGAATCCATTAAAGGACAAAAAAGATGCAATTGTAAAACAAGGTTTTGATAAAGAAATTGTATTTGATAATATCTCATTTAAATATGAAGATGAATATGTATTAAAAGATTTTTCTTTAACTATTCCAAAAGGAGGTACAGTGGCTTTGGTAGGGCAATCAGGTAGTGGAAAATCAACCATCGCTAATTTGATAACGCGCTTTTATGATGTAAATAAAGGTAAAATTACAATCGATGGTATTGATATTCGTGATTTAACTATAAAATCTTTACGAAGTCAATTAGGAATTGTAACTCAAGACGCTATCTTATTTAATGAAACTATAAAAAACAATTTACTATTAGGTGTTGAAAGTGCTACTGACGAACAGGTTATTGAAGCTTTAAAAGTTGCCAATGCATGGGAATTTGTAAAAGAACTTCCCAACGGAATTAACACCAATATTGGAGATAGTGGTAATAAATTATCTGGCGGGCAAAAACAGCGTTTGAGTATTGCAAGAGCCGTATTGAAGAATCCTCCAATAATGATTTTAGATGAAGCAACTTCTGCTTTGGATACCGAGTCAGAACAATTAGTACAAAAGGCATTAGAAAATATGATGAAAAATCGTACTTCTATCGTTATTGCACATAGACTTTCTACCATTCAAAATGCAGACACAATTATAGTAATGCAAAAAGGTAAAGTCATTGAAAAAGGGAAACATGAAGAACTACTAAAGAAAAAGGGAATGTATAAAAAGCTTGTAGATATGCAGTCACTTGCTTAATTTTCTGAATAATGAATTCATTTTGCCTTTAGGAGAAAGTGACCTCAAAATTTCAAAAAAAGGAGATAAACACATACTAATTAATTAAAGTAAATGGATATAATTGACAGCCTTCAATGGCGATATGCTTGTAAAAAGTTCGACGATACTAAAATCGTTCCTGAAGATAAAATAACGCTTTTAAAAGAAGCTTTTAATTTGACTGCCACTTCTTTTGGTTTACAACCCATTAAATTGGGTATTATCCAAAATAAAGAATTACAGCAAAAATTAGTTGCACATTCATTCGGCCAACAACAAGTTGCCAATGCATCACATCTTTTAGTATTATGTATTGATAAAGATACTACCGCACAAGACATAGACAATTGTTTTGATAGAGAAAAAGAAATAAGAGGTACTTCAGAAGAAGTTATCGCTTCTTTTAGAAATTATTTAAAAGATAGTTACGCCAATAAATCATTAGAAGAAAAACAGCGATCAGCAATTTACCAAGCTTATATAGTTTTGGGTAATTTAATGACCGTTTGTGCTTTAGAAGAAATAGATGCATGTCCGATGGAAGGATTCGTTCCTGAAAAATTTGATGAAATTTTAGAACTAGACAAAAGAAATTTAAAAACAGTTTTATTACTACCTATAGGGTATAGAGCTGATGATGATTTTATGAGTAAACTCAAAAAAGTTAGAAAACCAATCGAAGAAACCGTAATTCACTTTTAAACAAGTTGTCATATTGAACGCAGTCGAAATATCTATTTTTACTAGCAGAGATTCTTCATCCCGATATCTCGAGGTTCAGATTGACAAATTAATATCATATACATAGAAAAAACAAAATCATGAACACAGAAATAAGAAACCTAGAACCAAAAGCGCTTTGGAATAACTTTGCAGATTTAAATGCAGTACCTCGTCCTTCAGAAAAAGAAGAGAAAGTACGTCAATTTATGATTGATTTTGGCAAGAAATTGAATTTAGATACTATCGTTGATAAAATAGGAAATGTTATTATTAAAAAACCTGCCACTCAAGGTATGGAAGATAGAAAAACTGTTGTGCTTCAATCTCATCTTGATATGGTTTGTCAAAAAAATAATGATACTAATTTCGATTTTGACACGCAAGGTATTGAAATGTATGTTGATGAGGGATGGGTAAAGGCAAAAGGAACTACACTTGGCGCTGATAATGGACTTGGAGTGGCAACTATTATGAGTATATTAGAAGCCGATGATATAGCGCATCCTGCAATAGAAGCATTATTTACTATTGATGAAGAAACAGGCATGACAGGTGCTATGGGTTTAGAAGCTGGTTACCTTAACGGAGAAATTTTATTGAATTTAGACACTGAAGATGATGATGAAATTGGTGTAGGTTGTGCCGGTGGAATTGATATTACAGCTACAAAAACATATACATCAGAAAAAACTCCTGAAAATGCTTCTGCCTATAGAATTACAATAAAAGGTTTGCAAGGAGGACATTCAGGAATGGATATTCATAAAGATTTTGGCAATGCCAATAAGATGATGAATCGTATATTATTTGCCTTAAAAGGCATTTCATCAACAGCAAAAATTGATGGTGGTAGTTTACGAAATGCGATACCGAGAGAAAGCCACTCAATTGTAGTGACTGAAAAGACAGAACTATTTGAAGAAGAATTTTACAGTATTGCTAAAGATATTATCGATGAGTATAGTTCTATTGAAGAAGAGTTAGAAATAGAACTAGAAGAATGTATCATACCTGAAAGTGTCCTTTCAAAAAAAGATACAGAAATGCTATTAAGAGCTATTTATACCACACATAACGGTGTTTTTAGAATGAGTCCCGATATTGAAGGACTCGTTGAAACTTCAAATAATATAGCGCGAGTATTGGTAGTAAATGGCAAAATTAAAATCTTATGCTTAACCAGAAGTTCGGTAGAATCTGGTAAAATGAATTTAGCCCATAATATTACATCTGGTTTTGAATTGGCAGGTTTTGACGTTGAATTGTCCGGATCATATCCTGGTTGGAAACCGAATCCGAATTCACCTATATTAAAAGTGCTAGATGCTACTTATCAAACCTTGTTTAATGAAAAACCAAATATACTAGCTTGTCATGCAGGATTAGAATGTGGAATTTTAGGCACAAATTATCCTGAAATGGATATGATTTCATTCGGACCCACTATAAAAGGGGCACATTCACCCGACGAACGTGCAAATGTTAGTTCTACTCAAAAATTCTGGAAATATGTAGTACAGATATTGAAAGATATACCATTAAAAAATTAAGCTAATATGGGTATCAGAATTAAATTTATTCTCGTTATTATCATTTTTATCTTTTCAAAAGCAGAAGCACAAACTGTAAAATTTGATAAAAAATCATTAGCATTTTTAAAATCTGCCAACGAAATTTTGGTTGAATTTGATTATGCTGGTTTGACCTTTGCATCAGATAAAAAGTCAGAAGCTGCCTATATTGAACATAGAAAAAAGAGATTAAATGATTATAAAGATTCTAAAGGTGATACATGGCTAGAAGGGTATTACAAATCTAAAAATGAACTTTGGCAAAAGGCATTCATCAGTGAACTAAACCAGCGATTACATAAATCTAAAAAAAAGGTGGTTTTTTCTTTAAACGCCCAAAATCCTGATTATAAATTAATTGTAAAAACACAATGGATGTACTTAGGCTATGATGTTGGTGTATTTGATGAGCCGGCAAAACTAAAATTAGATTTTATTTTTACCTCTATAGATGAACCTAACAAAATACTATCAACTTTACATGTAAAAAGGGCTAGAGGTGTAAATAAAAATATTGAAAATGATGATGACTTTCCTTATCTAAGAAGAGTTGGTAAGGCTTATGAAAAAAGTGCTTTTATGATCTACTTGGTTTTAAAACGTTTTTTAAACTAATTTATATAAACTAACTACTTTTTAAGAGAATTATGGAACAAGCGAATCAAGATGGTAGAAATAGAAAGAATATACAAATTGGTTGTACTGTTGAAATAGTTCAAAAACAGCATCAAAGAACAGGCGAGCTAACGGAAGGCATTGTAAAAAGACTCTTGACTAAATCGTCAAATCATCCACATGGTATAAAAGTGCAATTAGAATCAGGAGAAATTGGCCGGGTTAAAAAAGTGCTAAGTTTATAGAATAAAACTACTCATTTATTAATAAAATAGGTTTTTCAACGTTAATAAGTCATAATCTTAAAAATAACAGAATGAAAAGCTTATTTAAATTTATATTGTTTATTAGCATTACTTTATTTTTATTTTCTTGCAATGAAGATGATGCCACTCCAATTGATACCAATGCTCAAGAACAAGATCTTATAGGTACATGGAATTTAACTGAAGAATCTCAAGACGGAAAAGTAATTTCTGAACAAGGCATCGAAGTTGGTACTATTACTTCTGTTGGTAAAGATATGGATGCTCAAATTGTATTTACTGCAAATCCAAATAATTTTACCGGTTCTGGTGGTTATACTGATGTAGTTAATGTTTCTGTACTAGGGCAATCAATTGCTGAAGAAGAAGTTGTTGTTTCAATAAATGATTTAATTAATCAAGGATCTTGGTCAATTGATCAAGGTATTTTAACCTTAACTGCCAATAGTGTTGACCAAACAGCCAATATAACAGAATTAACGACAACTACTCTTAAAGTTGAGTTTGACATCGAAGAAACAAGTACACTTCAAGGTTTTACAGGCACCATTGACTCAACCATAAAAATGACATTTACAAAACAATAATTTTCACCTATTCATATCATTCTTCAATCAAATATCAAAAAGGGGATTTTCCCCTTTTTCTTTTACCTATAACAGTAACGTTTACTCTTTAGATAAGACCGAAAGTACAGGACAGTAAACATATATTGATTACTTACATTAGTTTTTTTTTATCAAAGCGCTACTTATTATGAAATTTTACATTGCTCTACTATTCTTTTTTATTTTACAATTCCATATCCATTCACAACATAACTGGACTCGTACGAACCCCGGAGGAGGAGGTGCTATTGCAATGGTAGGTGCAACAGCAACAGGAACTATTGTAGCTGCTTCAGATCTAAGTGGAATATATACCAGCAAAAATAATGGAGATTCTTGGGAAGTATTTGGTGCGACTCAAGGTTTGTTAAATACACATATTTCGAGTTTGGGCTTCCACCCTTCTGATGGAAACACATTTATAATTGGTACAGGAATTGGAGTCTATAAAACAACTGATGGAGGTCAGACGATAACTAGATCTCAACTAGAAAATCATCCAAATCTTAGTGATGGTTATATTGAAAGTATCGGGATGGCAATTTCTAATTCTTCCATTGGATACTTAGCTCATTATGAAGATTGGTTGCCTGAATTATCATTTATGAAAACATCAGATGCCGGAACGAGCTGGAATATTGTAACCTTTACGGGGTTGCCTGATAATGCTAGAATAGTTAAAATATTAGTAGATCAAAATGATGCTGATTTAGTATATGCCCTTACAGGAAAAGCTAGGTTTGGGTGTACCGATCCTAATTTATACAAATCTACTAATGGCGGTTCAACTTGGACAAGAATTGGAAGTAGTTTTCCTGCAATTTTAGATTTTGATTTACACCCAACAGATCCAACTATTATTTTTATAAGTACTTTTGAAATGGCGGCTGGTGGCTGTGATTTAGAAATGTGGCAATACGCCAATAATCCGGGAGACTTATACAAAAGTATAGATGGAGGTGGTACTTTTCAGTTATTAAGTGATCACTCCGGAATTATAAGTATTGGAGAAAATCCAGATCACATCAGCCTTGTGGATATTATAAATACAGATAGCAGTGATGCGAATTCCGGTACCTGGAAAACTACAAATGGAGGCACCACATGGACACATACAGGTTTTATGACAAATTGGTTCAAAGGATGGTCAAATGAAAATTTTGCATATACGGTTAGTTTTAATGGGTTTGCAAAAACCTTGACTAAAGACAGATTTGACCCGAATAAATTGTACAGTTCTTTTGGGCAATGGGCATGGAGTACAATTGATGGTGGAGATCATTTAAATAATATTTCTACCAAAGAAATTACTACCGATCATTTTCTATCAACAGGTTTAGAAAATGTCAACGGGAATTGGATAGATGTAAATGATACCAACCCAAATACAGTGTATATGGGTGGTTATGACCTAGGATTTTGGTATTCAAAAAATCATGGAGCTTCTTGGAAGAGAAGCCTGCCAGATTATGGTAGTTACCCCGATCATGTTTGGTGGCAAGGAGGAGGATCAAATTGCAATTTTGTTTTAAGTGACCCCGTTAGAGAAAATGTAGTTTGGGCATCTTTCTCGGCTGAACAACCAGATACTCAAAGTGCCTTATTTAAAAGTTCCCAGTTTGGTGAAAATTGGGCTTTGAGTAATTCCGGACTCAAACTTTTAGGTTTAACCATGCACGGCATTTCAATAGATATTAATAGTGATGTCAATAATAGAATCTTATTTCTAACTCAAGAAGGTGAGGTTTATAAGTCTATAGATGATGGTGCGAATTGGATAAAGAAATCAAAAGATATGGTTGGAGTAAAATTCACTGAAGTAGATAAAAAAAATAGCCAATTGGTGTATGCGGGAGGTGAAAGCGGATTTTGGCGATCAACAGATGCAGGAGAAAATTGGATCGAGGTAGGTCTACCAGAAATGCGATTTAGCACCAATATACCAAATGCGGTTATGCGACCTGATATTGTTCCTACAGAAGACGATATTTATGTAAACCCTCAAATCTTAGCATGGCAAGGTGTTTTTGATATCAAGGCTGATCCGAATATAGAAAACAGAGTATATGTTGTTGCATATGGTACCGACAAAGGACTCTATAAAAGTGATAATGCCGGTACAACTTGGCAAAAATTATACACTAACAATAAAATGAGAGGTGTTGCAATTGCTCCTCAAAATTCAAATACTGTTTATACTTCCTCATCTTTAAGTTATCATTCAGGAGGTTTTGATGATACTTCATTAGGTATCATGGTATCGTATGATACTGGAGCATCATGGGCATTTGCAAATGACGGCATGGCATGGACGAATGGTGGGCGAATGGAAATTGAATCAGGTGTAGAACCTCATATTTGGGTATGGTCATCAGGTACAGGAATACAGCGTGCTTTGATTCCTAATTTTACATTAGGTGTTGATACAGAAAGCTCTGCTAATTCTCAAATTTTAGTTTATCCTAACCCAAGCTCAAGCACATTACATATTGACATGTCAAGAGTTGAAATCAATACAAGTGCAATCCTTTATTCAATTACCGGTAAAAAAATAAAAAAAATAAATTTATCAAATCAATCGGTAACAGAATTGGATATTTCTGAGCTCTCTTCCGGTTTATATATTCTAAAAATATCAGGCGAAACAATTAATAAAACGGTTAAATTCTTGAAAGAATAACTAAGAATAAAAAAGTTAGTATTAAAATTTCTTTTTTCGTTTGCTAATAAAATTAGAGTTTGTACTTTTGGCAAAACCAACTAGTACATGAAAAACACAAAATACGTTTTCGTTACCGGAGGCGTAACTTCATCACTCGGAAAAGGAATTATCGCAGCATCTTTAGCAAAACTATTGCAAGAAAGAGGCTATTCGGTTACCATCCAAAAATTAGATCCTTATATCAATATCGATCCGGGAACCTTAAATCCTTACGAGCATGGAGAGTGTTATGTTACAAATGATGGAGCCGAAACTGATCTAGATCTTGGGCATTACGAGCGGTTTTTAAACATTCCTACTTCACAAGCAAATAATGTAACTACCGGTAGAATTTATCAATCTGTTATCGATAAAGAACGTCGTGGTGATTTTTTAGGTAAAACTGTTCAGGTAATACCTCATATTACAGATGAAATCAAACATCGTATTCAAATTTTAGGTAAAACAGGAGAGTTTGACATTGTTATTACTGAGATAGGCGGTACCGTTGGTGATATTGAATCTTTACCTTATGTGGAGGCTGTTCGTCAGTTAAAATGGGAACTAGGTGAAGACAATGCTATTGTGATACATTTAACTTTGATACCTTATTTGGCTGCAGCCGGAGAGTTAAAAACGAAACCGACACAACATTCTGTAAAGATGTTAATGCAAAGTGGGGTAAATCCTGATGTGTTAGTATGTAGAACAGAACACCACTTATCAGACAGTATTAAGAGAAAACTGGCATTGTTTTGTAATGTGCATAAAGATGACGTTATAGAATCTATTGATGCAACTACTATTTACGACGTTCCTAATTTAATGTACGATGAAGGTTTAGATGATGTAGTATTACATAAATTAAAGCTATCTGTTGATAAAAAACCAACATTAAATGCTTGGAATAATTTTTTACAAAAACATAAAAATCCAAAACACACAGTTGAAATAGGTTTGATTGGTAAATATGTTGAATTACATGATGCTTACAAATCAATTTCAGAAGCTTTTATTCATGCTGGTGCAGCGAACGAAGTGAAAGTAAATATTCACTGGATACATTCTGAAGAGCTTTCTAAAAAAAATGTGCCAGAAAAATTAAAAGGATTACATGGTGTATTAGTCGCTCCAGGTTTTGGCGAACGTGGTATAGAAGGGAAAATTGAAGCCGTTACCTATGTGAGAGAACATAATATTCCTTTTTTAGGAATTTGTTTAGGTATGCAAATGGCAGTTATTGAATTTGCAAGAAATGTTTTAGGCTTAGAAAATGCGAACTCAACTGAAATGGATAGCAGCACTAAGTATCCTGTAATCAGTCTAATGGAAGAACAAAAAAACATTACTAACAAAGGAGGTACTATGAGGCTCGGTGCTTGGGATTGTAAATTGAAGAAAGATTCAAACGTTTTTAACTCTTATCAAACTGAATTAATTAGTGAACGTCATAGGCATCGTTATGAGTATAATAATGAATACTTAAAACAATTCACAGATGCCGGATTAATTGCAACGGGTGTAAACCCTGAAACGAATTTGGTTGAAATTATAGAACTACCTAGCCATCCTTGGTTTGTAGGAGTTCAATACCATCCTGAATATAAAAGTACGGTACTGAATCCGCATCCTTTATTTGTTTCTTTTGTGAAGGCCTGTTTAAAGTATAAATAAAAATTATAATAGTTTTATTATTTCCTTAAAATCAGAGCGTTCATGATGATTAGGGTCATAATGCACATACCCTATTTTGCCATCAATGTTAATTAAGTATGTAGCAGGAACTGGCAATGTATCATTGTTTTGGGCATTGTACTCTTTAATTTTTCTTTGGGTAAATCCGAAATAGCTGGTTACGTTTTTTTCATTAACCATAAATGCCACTTTATAACTATTCATAATTGAATTATCCTTGTCATGAATAATAGAAAAAGTAGCTGCTAATTTTTTAGTGGTTTCATTAATCTTTTCAACTTTTTCAGGTGTAACGACAATTACAAATAACCCTTTTTTTGAAAGTTCTTCTAAATTCTCTTGCAATGAGGCTAAATGCTTTCTACAATAGGGGCACCAATTTCCTCTATAAAAAACAACTAACATTTTCTTTTC
>Ga0209633_10000877_pt1 | contig 33101 bp, 28 predicted proteins | sample Cruoilmetagenom1_FD_187290 | JGI IMG/M metagenome (GOLD analysis project Ga0209633, IMG submission 187290) | Oil polluted marine microbial communities from Coal Oil Point, Santa Barbara, California, USA - Sample 1 (SPAdes) (version 2) | ecosystem: Environmental > Aquatic > Marine > Oil seeps ... | reverse complement strand
TTCCAAGGGAATAATTCCAAGGCCTTTTCATTAATTATAAAATTACTAGCATCATTGTAACTCTTGGAAAAACTTCTCCCACTAATTAAATCAATTTTTAATGTCTCAATAAATTTGTAATCCACCCCATATGAGTTCACTTTTACATTTTCATTTTTATCATTACCTTCCGGATATATTAAGTTTTCAGACTCCCAAGAGACCGGTAATGAATTAGCCGCTGTTATAGATTGGATAGTATTAAGGTTTTGTAATTTTGATTTTAGAACATCGATATTTTTTTTAGCTTCATTACTTATTTGGATTGTAACAATATTACTTCTATCAAATCCTAGATCTACCTGTTTATTATGCTCCGATTGCATAATACTTGCAATAGTGACAATGATAAGAATAATTGAAAATGTAAACTGTACTGAAACGAGTATTTTTCTTAATCTTGCTCCTTTTTTCCCAGATCTTATATTACTTTTTAATACTTTTAATGGCTTAAATGCAGATAGATAAAATGCAGGGTAACTTCCAGAAAATAGTCCTGTAAGAATTGTTACAAAAAAGACTAATAGTAATATGCCGGGACTATCCCATATTGAAAGGTCAAATATTTCTCCGATATAGTTAGAAAAAACCGGTTTTATAATAGAAAATAATAGTAGAGCGAGCGGCAAAGATAATAGCGACGTAAATAATGATTCACCCAGAAATTGTTTCACTAATTGCAGCCTACTTGCACCAATTACTTTTCTCATTCCAACTTCATTTACTCTTGTAAGATGTCTTGCAGTTTGTAAGTTCATAAAATTTATACAAGCAATAATTAAGAGTAAACTTGCTATGATCCACAATACAACAAAACTTGCTCCACCTTTTCCCCAGTAAGATTCAATATTCTTTGACTCGAAGAAAAATTTAGGCATCGGGTGCAAATACATTTTTTGCGGAGAAGATTCTGATTCTTTATAATATTTTTTTATAAATTCAGGAAATTTACCTTCTAATGATTTCGTACTAATTCCATCTTTCAATAGGATAAATGATCCATAATTTTTCTTATTCCAGTCATCCTGATGAGGGTAATAATTTCTTGCTGTCTCTAGTGATACAAGAAAGCCAAATTTAATAGAAGAATTTTTTGGCACGTTTTGACAAATACCAGTAACTGTAACCTCAATTTGGTTATCTAATGTTAAAGTTTTACCAATAGGATTTTCATCACCAAAATATTTAATTTTTGCATCTTGCGTAAGTACGATAGAATATGGTTTATCTAATGCAGTTTCTTTATCACCTGATAATAAATTAAATGTAAAAATTGAAAAGAAACTCGGATCAACAAATTTGACACTTGTTTCATTGAATATTTTATCATTATAGCTTACAATCATTCTCCCTGGAGGAAAATATCTACATGCATTCTCAATTTCATCATATTCATTTAATAGAGTTGGAATTAGAGGTGCGGGTAAAATAGCAGAATGCTGAGTTTGATCAGCACTAATTTTTAATTCTTGTACCACACTATGAATTCGATCAACTTTTTTATTGAACATATCGAAATTCGATAGATGATTATTGAATAATGCAAAAAGAATAAACATGCTCAATCCAAGTACAAGCCCGGATATTGTTATAAAAGAATACACTTTTTGTTTCATCATATTGCGATAGGCAATTTTAAAGTAATTTATAAGCATGTTACCCTTTTCTCCATTTTTATTAGGATTCAGATATTTTAGTTCTCATCTATCCACCCATCATTTAGATTGATAATTCTATTACCGTAAGTCGCATTTATATCAGAATGTGTAACTTGAACAATTGTGGTTCCATCGTCATTTAAACTTTTCAATAATTCCATTATTTCTTTCCCTTGTTTGCTATGCAAATTACCGGTTGGTTCATCGGCAAGTATCAATTTGGGATTTGTTATAACTGCCCTTGCCACAGCAACTAATTGTTGTTGACCACCGGATAATTGATTCGGGAATAAATCCTTTTTACCTACAATATTGAATCGATCAAGAATATCTGCAACCATTCCTTTTCTTTCAGAACCCTTTACTTTTTGATAAAGAAGAGGTGTTTCAATATTTTCATATACTGTGAGTTCATCAATTAAATGGTATTGTTGAAAAACAAATCCTATATGTGTTTTATGAAGTTCGGATAACTTTTTTTCACTCATTTTATGAACAGGTTCTTCATAAAAATGATATTCCCCGTTTGAGGGATTATCTAACATTCCAAGAATATAAAGAAGCGTTGATTTACCTGCTCCAGATGGGCCCATTATTGAAACAAACTCACCTTCTTCAATTTCTATATTAATGTTTCTTAAAACATATGTTTTCGAAAATTTGTTTTTGTAAAATTTTTCTATTCCATTTAGTTTGATCATTCTTTTCTCCCAATATTGGTCGGCATGTTTATCTGATAAAAATTACATTATGCTTAGCATAAAATTTTTCATTAGAATTTTCTGTAACTATTTGATCTTTAGATAGATGAATTTCCTTTTCACCGAAGCCAGAATATTTTGCTTTAGAAGCCATTACAATAGTAGTCCCTTTTTTATTGAGTTCAGACAATAATTCCATAACACTATTGCTTTGAATTTGGTCAAGATTTGCTAACGGTTCGTCTGCAACTATAATTTTCGGATTACTAATAATAGCGCGTGCAATTGAAACTTTCTGCTGTTCATATCGTGAAAGTTGATTCGGAAATAAATCTTTTTTAGAAAGTAAATTAAACTTCTTTAATATTTGTGTTATTCTTTTCTTTCTTTCTGAACTATTTACATTTTGGTAAATTAATGGTGCTTCAATGTTTTCATATACTGTGAATTCATTTATCAAAAAATGTTTTTTGAAAATAAATCCAACTTTAGAATTATACAGTTCTTGGAATCTTTTCTTGTTCATCTTTTTTATCGATTCATCATAAAAAACGTACTCACTAGCAGATTCTACATTTAGCAAGCCAAAAACATAAAGCAAATCTGATTTACTGTTTCCTGAAGGTCGCTTAATCTTAACGAATTCACCATCATTAATTTTAAAATTAATATTCCTCAGTAAGTAATTACTCAAATGTTTATCCTGGTAATATTTTTCAATCCATTTAAATTCCATCATTTTTTAGTATCATTTTTCCCATACTCATTTAAACATGAAATTCTTCTTTAAAATTTTCAGTGACAATATGACCGTCAAATAAGTGAATAATTCTGTTACCATATTCAGCATACGTTGGTGAATGGGTAACCATAACAATGGTTGTACCTTTTTCATTTAACTCTGATAACATCTTCATAACTTCATCACCATGTGAGGAATCAAGATTACCGGTAGGCTCATCAGCTAAAATCAATTTGGGGTCACCAACAATTGCTCGTGCTACTGCTACTCTTTGCTGTTGACCACCGGATAATTGTTGAGGGAAATGAGTTACTCTATGCATAATTTCCATTGTTTCTAAAACAGCGTTAACTTTTTCTTTTCTCTCTTTTGTAGAAACTCCTAAATAAAGCAACGGCAACTCAACATTTTCAAACACAGTTAGCTCGTCAATTAGGTTAAAACTTTGAAATACAAATCCTATGTTATGCTTCCTTAACATTGCCCTTTGTCTTTCAGTATGTTTAGAAACCTCATGTTCTAAAAAATAATATTTACCACTTGATGGATTATCTAAAAGTCCAAGTATATTCAGTAGTGTCGATTTACCACAACCGGATGGCCCCATAATTGAGACAAATTCACCTGCGTTTATCTCGATGTCTACATTATTCAATGCTGTTGTTTCTACATCTTCAGTTGTGAAAACCTTCTTAAGTAGTTCTGTTCTTAACATTATTTTCTCCAAAATTATAAATTCTAGATTTATTTTATTTAAGTACTAATTTTTCTATATCACCATAATTATCGTATGATGAAGTGATTACTCTTTCGCCAATTTCTAATCCACTTAAAACTTCATAATCTTGTGTGTTTTTTCTTCCCAAACTAATATTCCTTTTTTCTGCCATATCACCATTTTCATTTACTACAAATATCCATTGACCGCCCGTAGTTTGGAAAAAACCGCCTCTGGCAATTGTAGTAGCCTCAGACAAATCGCCCAATTCTAATTTAATCCTAACTGTTTGTCCCCTTCTAATTCCCTCAGGTACGGTATCAACAAAATGCATGTCAACTTCAAACCTTCCATTATTAACTTGCACATACACCTTTTCTATTACCAGCTTATACACCTTGTCTGCAAAAGTAAATTCTCCAAATTGACCTTTAGCAACTCTTGCAAGGTAATGTTCATCTACTTGAACACGTATTTTGTATTTCTCAATATCATCAATTCTTCCCAGATTCTGCCCTCTTGTAATTGATTGACCAATTTCCGCCATTAATGCCGTTAATTGCCCTTTAATAGGAGCTCTTACTGTCAAATTCTCCATCTGCGCTTGTGTCATTTCAAGCTGCTTCTGCATTCTGTTTACATTAATTTCAAGATTTTTAATTTGCTCCATCCTAAATAACGAATCTTTATTGTTTGTTTCTAAAGTCAAATCTCTTAAATGAAGGAGGTATTCATAGTCATCTCTGCTATCCTTGTATTCAATTTCAGCAATTAATTTTTTTTCGTACAATTTTTTATTATTTAGATAAACCCTTTTCTGTTTTAGGATATCGTATTCCAAATTTAATATGTTGCCTTTAAGTGTTAAACTATTTTGCTCCATACTTAGTCTAACTCCTCTCAGGGAGTTCATAGTTTGAAAAACTTGAGCCTCATTGTACATAATGTTTAATGCGAGACTAGGGTTTTCTAATCTTATAATAGGATCTCCAATATCGAGGAAATCACCTTCTTCAACAAATTTTTCGACAACTCTTCCCCCTTCCGAAACATCCAAAAAATATGTTTCTATCGGTTCGATTTCTCCTGTTACAGGTATATATTCTTGAAATGGCCCAACTTTAACTGTTGAAATGGTTAATCGCTCTGTTTCAACATTTAGTTTTCTTGAATGGTCGCCAAAAACTAGGGAGTAAAGAATAATAAGAACAAAAAGTGCAGTTCCTGAATAAATAGCTATTTTTTTTGGTGGCCATTTTTTCTTTTCAATTTTTCGATCCATAATAATTCCGTTTTTAGACTCCTTTTGCAATTTCTGTGCCTCTTTAATTTGACGTGAAATAAGGCAATAAGTGATGTAACTAAATTAAAAACGTCCGTTTTCGAACCTAAGGTGTACGTAAACGAACAATTAAACTTAAGTTTTGTTAGATTAGGATGTAATTTTGTTGGAATAGATATTGTTCAAAGTTTATAAATAAATTGAGAGGAAATTGAATAATTCTAAAATACTCGTTGTAGATGACGATGAAGATGTTCTTCTTGCAGCAAAACTCCTATTAAAATCTCATGTTGGAGTAATACATACGAAAAAAGATCCTAAACTTATTCCACAATTACTGCAAAATGAATCCTATGATGTAATTTTTTTGGATATGAATTTTACAGATGATATTACAAGTGGGAAAGAAGGATTTTATTGGTTAAACGAAATATTAAAGATTGATCCATCGGCCGTTGTTATTTTAATTACTGCATACGGGGATGTTGAAACTGCCGTAAAAGCTGTAAAAGAAGGCGCTACCGATTTTGTTTTGAAACCTTGGCAAAACGAAAAATTTCTAACTACTCTAGGTGCGGCTTTGGAATTGCGGGAATCAAAAATGGAAATTAAAAATTTACGCTCCCGGGAAAAAATATTAACAAATGAGATTGACCAAAATTATCATGAACTGGTTGGCAGATCCTCTGCAATAAAAGGTGTTTTTAATAAAATAGCAAAAGTTGCTAAAACTGAAGCAAATGTATTAATATTAGGAGAAAATGGTACAGGAAAAGAACTGGTTGCACGTGCGCTTCACCGTCAGTCAAATAGAAAAGATGAAGTTTTTATTAATGTGGATATGGGAGCCATTACAAAATCACTTTTCGAAAGTGAATTATTCGGTCATGTAAAAGGAGCATTTACAGATGCTAGGGAGGAACGTGCTGGCAGATTTGAGATTGCATCTGGGGGAACACTTTTTTTAGATGAAATCGGAAATATTCCTATTGAATTACAAGCAAAATTATTAAATGTTCTGCAAAATAGACAAATAGCAAGAGTCGGCTCAAATAAATATAAATCAATTGATATCAGGTTAATTTGTGCCACCAATTTACATGTTCAAGAAATGGTTGACGAAGGTATATTTAGACAAGATTTACTCTATAGAATCAATACCGTAGAGATTAAAATTCCTCCTTTAAGAGAAAGATTAGAAGATTTGGAATTATTATCGGAACATTTTTTAGCAATTTATAAAAGAAAATACAACAAACCCAATTTAAGATTGAATCCTCAAATACTAAAGAGATTCGAAATGTATCATTGGCCAGGAAATATTAGGGAATTGCAACATACAATTGAACGATGCGTTATTTTAAGTGACGAAGATGTTATTCAACCGGCAGAGTTCTTATTCTCTTCACAAAGTAATCAAAGCAGTCAGAATGGATTTAGGTTTGACTCTTATAATTTGGAAGATGTTGAAAAAATGATAATTAGAAAAGTGTTAAGTAAGAATAATGGAAACATTACCAAAGCTGCGGTTGAACTTGGTTTAACAAGAACATCGCTTTATAGAAGAATGGAGAAATACGAATTATAAAAACGTCGGATTATGAGATATTTTAGAATAAATATTTTATTAAGGATCTTACTATTATCGGGCACCTTATTTCTGCTTTTTTACTTATTTCAGTTCGCAGAATTATTAACCACAACTGTAATTTTAGGAGTATTCGGTATAGTTCAGATTTATTTCCTATTTAAGTTTGTTGATAGGACAAACAGAGATATTTCCAAATTTTTGCTTTCAATAAAATACTCAGATTTTTCACAAACATTTTCGGATAAAAGTAAAAGTAAGTCTTTCACTGAATTGTATTCATCATTTAACGAAGTTATTAATAAGTTTAAGAAAACGCGTGCCGAAAAAGAGGAACATTACAGATATCTTAATACTGTTACGCAGCATGTTGGTGTTGGTCTATTGTCATTTGATGAACATGGCAATGTGGAATTTATAAACAATTCTGCTAAACAGCTTCTTAGAATAAAATATCTAAAAAATATAAGTACCCTTGAAAGAATTCAAACCGGATTGGGCAATGAATTTTTAAACCTAAAACCAGGGAAAAGATCTATTATTAAACTTACCGATGAGAATGAGATTCTTCAATTAATTCTTCACTCAACCGAATTTAAAATGAGAGGTAACCTATACAAATTAGTTTCACTACAAAATATTCATAGTGAACTTGAAGACAAAGAAATGGATGCATGGCAAAAACTAATAAGAGTACTAACCCATGAAATTATGAATTCCGTTACCCCTATCGCTTCTTTAGCATCAACGGTAAATGATTTATTGTCAAAAAAATCCAATGAGAATTTAACTGAAGAGAGTATTGCTGATATTAAAAGCGCTACAAAAACAATTCACAAAAGAAGCGAAGGATTAATTCATTTTGTTAATGATTATAGAAGTTTAACAAAAATACCAAAACCCAACTTTCAATTAATTGAATTAACAGAAATGTTTAGTCGAATAAAGGAACTTATGGATGGTAATTTAAAAAAGAAAGAAGTTTATTTTAGCTATAAAATTTTACCTCCGCATTTAAAACTTACTTGTGACCCGGATTTAATTGAACAAGTATTGATTAATTTAATCCTAAATTCAATTCACTCAGTAGAAAATACGGAGAATCCATCTATCATATTATATGCAGGACTAGATCCAAGAGGTAAATTAATGATTAAGGTAATTGATAATGGGCAAGGACTTTCTGAAGAATTACAAGAAAAAATATTTATACCTTTTTTTAGTACTAAGCAAGAGGGTTCCGGAATTGGATTAAGTTTATCGAAACAAATTATTAAATCTCACGGGGGTACAATTGGTGTTAAATCAAAGCAAAACGAAGAGACAGTTTTTACAATAAAATTTTGAGGAATTTCTACATTTTTTATCTATTCTGTATACTGCTCTTTAACTAAAAGCCAAGTGATTGAAGATAGTGCTAATGTGAAACCGCTTATTAAAAATACAATATTTTTGTTATCGGCTCCCTCGATTAGCACACCAAAAAGTAGACTTACCAGTAATTGAGGAATAACAATAGATAAATTAAATAAACCCATGAAGAAGCCCATTCTATTCTGATTTACAGTTTCCGACATAATCGCAAATGGTAAACTAACTATGGCGGCCCAACCAACTCCAGCTACGGCCATTAATATGTAAAGTGAATATTCACTATATCCGAAAAAGGCAATACAAAAATATCCTATTGACATTACCGCAACACTTATTAATTGTGTTTTTACTCTGCCAATTTTGTTAGCAACCGGATTTAGTACAAATGCCGGAAGTAAAGCCCCAACGGCATTTAAAACTAAAAATGAGATCGAAATAATTTGTCCGGTTTTGTTATTTATTAATGTAACAATTTCTTCTGTTGCTGCTTCGGGAACCGGATTAATTTTTTGCGAAATAAATGCTATTATGTATACAAACATTGTTTGCACACCTAACCAAGAAAACGCATTCGCTAAACATATTTTGATAAATTCTGGCGTATTTGTTGAGGTTGAAGTAGTATTCTCATCATCAGTTTTCTTCTCAATAGCTTTTGGTTCACTAATAAAAACCGAAGGAACAATTGTAAATAAAAAGACCAGTATAGCCCCAAAATAAATTAAAAAGAAGTTTCCAAAAACAGCCCCAATTGCGTAAGCTAAAACACCAAAACTCCCTGATACAGTTTGCATCCAAGTATATCCCTTAGTTCTGGGTACTCCATTTGGTGTTACATCAGAAATAATTGATCTAGTTGGATTAAAGCTAACATTTATTGAAAGATCTAAAGTTAAAGCTACTACCATTGCAACGGCAATTAAACTTCCTAAAGACAGTGATTCATTGATGATTCCAATGTTTGGCAAGGCAAGTAACATGAGTGCAGCTAAAGTACCACCGATTACAATAAAAGGTCTCCTTCTGCCTCCCCAAAACCAAACATTGTCGCTAATAAAACCCACAATTGGTTGAGCAATAAGTCCTGCAATTGGACCAGCTGCCCAAACAAATCCCATTTCATGAAGATCTAATCCGAATTGGGTTATTAAAATCCAGCTTAAAGCAGAAATTTGTACCGATAATGCGAATCCCATTGCTGTGGCGGGTAAAGATAATATTGAATAAAATGTATTTGTAAGTTTTTTTTGAATATCTAACATAAAATCTCTAGTTAATTAAATAAATTGATATACTATTTGCATTAACATAAATTTTTCGTTCATTTAGTTCTAAATAGGCACCTTCCATAAGGTCCTTAATTTTTCTAATTGATGTTTCCTCAGAAATATAGTTATTTAAATTAATTTCTTTGCTACCTAAATTGTCGTTAATTATAAAAATAATTTTCTGTCCATCATTTTCTCTTAGATAAATATAGACATTATCTTTAGGTGGAAATTGTTTTAGCTCACCGGTTTGGATGACTTTATATTCTTTCCTTAGTTGTAAAAGACCTTTAGTAAAATTGTAAATTTCATTTTGTTCATTAGTTCTGCCTTCTTCAGTAAAAGCGTTAAATTCATTAGTAACAAAACTACCAGGAAATTGTCCTCTAATTCTTCCATGATGTCCTCCACCATCTAGCCCAATTTCTGTTCCATAAAAAAGCTGCGGTATTCCTCTAGTTGTTAGAACAATTGTTAAACCTACTTTATATTTATGAATATTCCAATTAACTGCATACATTCCTCTATCTGTATCGTGATTATCAAAAAATACAAGCAGATTTTCCGGATTAGAATAAACAAAATCTTTGCCTAAAACTTCATAAATTTCACTAATACCTGCTTTCCCCGACATATAATTGATAAGAGCATCTCTGATTGCAAAATCAGTAATTACAGGAAGATTTGAGTCATACTCCTTTGGGAAAAACGAATTAGTTTGAAATGCAGCAAGGATTGCAGGATCACCTTTCCATACTTCTCCAACAATGTTGAAATTCGGATAATGAGTTAAAATTTCCTTAGCCCAAATAGACATGAATTTTTGATCAGCATAAGGATAAGTATCTTCACGAATTCCATCGATACCACTGTATTCTATCCACCATATCGTGTTTTGAATAATGTACCTTGCCAATAAAAAATCTCTTTGGTTTAAATCAGGCATAGTATCAACAAACCACCCCTCATTCGCATTAGTTATACTTTTCGTATCGGCATAAATATCAACGTATGCTGTTTTATTATGATCTGCCGGAAGGTGTACCTCAAGACTTCCATTAAACCAAGTAGGAGTAGGAGAATTATTTACCCATTCATGATTAATCCCAATATGATTTGTAACATGATCCATAATAACTTTTAGTCCTAAATCTTGAGCTTTATTAACAAATTCTCTATAAAGTTCATTAGTCCCGAATCTTGGATCAATTTTGTACAGATTTGTCGCAGCATAACCATGATAACTCATATACATATTATTTTCAGTTAAGGGTGTATTCCATATAGTTGTTATGCCCAGGTCCTTTAAATAAACTAATTTATTTATAATGCCCTTAATATCACCCCCATGACGCCCATTTAAACTACCAAATTCAAATTCCTCTTTTTCATTAAAAATCAAATCATTGGTTTCATCACCATTTACAAACCGATCCGGGAAAATTAAATACACGACGTCTTCGTTAGAAAATCCATTATGAATCTTATCTGATTCTACCCTCTTTAATAGAGAATAGGGTTCTATTTTTTGACCATAATTATTTGAAAACCGAAGATAGTATTCACCTGCAGCAATCTTATCATCTATATGAATATTAACAAATGCATAATTTGAATTTTCTGTGTTTATTATTCCAGTAATTCTAATACCTGAATTATCACAAAAAACAGAGATTGAATCAAGATTCTTTCCATAAACCATAAGTTGAATTTCGTCATATGTGTGACCGACCCACCAATTTGGCGGCTCTATTTTATCAATAACTAAGTTTTGCGAAAAAATAGTGGTAAAAGTAAAAAAGAAAATTAGAATAATATTTTTCATGCTTCTTTATAAAATTATATTTCAATAACAATATAATTATAAATAAAAAATAATTAGAAATTTCATTTTCTTGCTTTTAAGAGGCATTAAAAATAACTTTGTTCTCTTTAATATTAATGATATGAAAGATAATTCGAGAAATATTACAGTTAACAGAAAAGCCAGGCATGATTATTCAATTCTACAGACAATAGAAGCCGGAATTGTTCTTGTTGGAACGGAAGTAAAATCTTGCAGAGAACATAAAGCTAGTTTGGTGGAAAGCTATGCTAGAATCGATTCAAATGGTGAAGTATGGTTGATAGGTGCTCATATTAATATTTATAAGCAAGGAAACAGATTTAACCATGAACCATTGCGAGAAAGAAAACTATTATTTTCTAAAAAAGAAATTAGAAAATTAGATAGATCAGTTAAAGAGAAAGGCAATACCCTTGTTCCGTTGAAGATGTATTTTTTTAAGGGTAAGGTCAAAGTAGAAATAGCTATCGCAAAAGGTAAAAGAAGTTTTGACAAACGAGAAGCAATTGCAAAAAAAGACATGCAAAGAGATGCCGAAAGAAAAATAAAATTATAATTTAATCAACAAGAAATTCCAGAGACCAAAATGTTTTTACCAATTGAAGAGCAGTTAAAAATAATAAAAAGAGGTACTTCAGAAATTATTCCTGAAGAAGAACTCTTAGCAAAACTAAAAATATCTAAGGAAAATAATAAACCGCTTTATATAAAATTGGGTTGCGATCCAACCAGACCGGATTTGCACCTAGGGCACTCTGTAGTTCTGAGGAAACTTGCTCTATTTCAACAGCTTGGTCACACGGCTATATTAATTATCGGTGATTTTACTGCAATGATTGGCGACCCATCAGGCCGAAATGTGACAAGACCACCATTAACATTTGAGGAAGCCCAAGAAAATGCAAAGAGTTATTGGGAGCAAGCAAAAAAAATCTTGGATCCTGAAAAAACTAAAATTATTCATAACTCTGAGTGGCTCCAGAAAATGAATTTTGAAGATGTAATAAAACTTGCATCTAAATATACTGTAGCCAGAATGCTGGAAAGAGATGATTTCACAAAACGTTTTCAAGGTGGAGTTCCAATTAGCATGCATGAATTGTTGTATCCCCTTGCACAGGCAATGGATTCTGTTGCAATAAAAAGCGATGTTGAATTAGGGGGAACAGATCAAAAATTTAATCTGTTAGTCGGTAGAGATATACAACGTGAATATTCTGTAGAACCGCAGGTAATTCTGACTATGCCTCTACTAGTTGGAACTGATGGGACTGAAAAGATGAGTAAATCTTATGGTAATTATATTGGTATAGATGATTCCCCAAAAGATATATTTGGCAAAACCCTTTCGATACCTGATGAATTAATTTATAATTATTATGAATTAGCAACTGATATTTCTGATGATGAATTAAAAAATATAAAAACTCAGCTTGAAGATCCCTCGGCAAATCCCAGGGATATAAAAAGATCACTTGCGCGAAAATTTGTTGAGATGTACCATTCTGAGGAAGCAGCAAAAAATGCTGAGGAAGAGTTTGATAAAATATTCATCAATAAAGGCATTCCGGATGATATTCCCGAATTAAAAATTGAATCTGCTAAAGTTGAAATTATTGATTTAATTATGAAAGCAAACTTTGCTCCTTCCCGCGGTGAAGCAAGAAGATTAGTTTTGCAGGGCGGCGTGTCAATTGCAAATGAAAAAATCACTGATCCCAAATCAATTATTGATGTAAAAAATGATAGTGTGCTAAAGGTAGGAAAGAGAAAGTTTATAAAACTTCGCGTATAATAGTAGAACCGGAAATATTTTTTTTCATTTATCCGTATCTAAAATGAATTAATTTGTTGCGAGTTAACTGAAGATTCTTACTTCCTTTCAATATCTTATTTTCATATATTCAAATGAAAAGTTAAAGGCATATTCTATGAAATCTATTGGTTCCCATAAAAATTCACTTAAAAATTTTTCAGTCAGAGAAGATTATTATAATAGTCTCCTTCTTTCCACCGAAGACTTAAAAGTAGAGACCAGAAAAGGTGGTGGATTAAAAGCAATTGAAAGACAGCATGCGAAAGGTAAATTAACAGCAAGAGAAAGAATTGCATTATTAATCGATAGTGAAACTGAATTTTGGGAATTGAATTTACTATGCGCTCACGATATGTATGCTGAATATGGAGGAGCACCTAGTTCAGGAACAATATTCGGTATAGGTAAAATTAATGGGAAAAATCATTTAATAGTAGCAAATGATGCAACAGTAAAAGCGGGAGCATGGTTCCCAATAACCGGGAAAAAGAATTTAAGGGCGCAAGAAATTGCTATTGAAAATAAATTGTCTATTGTATATTTAGTAGATAGTGCTGGTGTTTTCCTACCTCTTCAAGATGATATTTTCCCAGATAAAGAACATTTTGGTAGAATATTTAGGAATAATGCCAAAATTTCATCTATGGGAATCCCACAAATTTCTGCGATAATGGGCCCTTGTGTTGCCGGAGGTGCATATTTGCCGATAATGAGTGATGAAGCTTTAATTGTTGAGGGAACAGGTTCTGTATTTCTGGCGGGCTCCCATTTAGTAAAAGCTGCCATTGGCGAAGTAATTGATAATGAGAGTTTGGGGGGAGCTTTAGTTCAATCTAATATTTCAGGTGTAACAGATTATGTGATGCAAAATGATGAAGAATGCTTAAAGCAAATTAGAAGTCTGACAGATAAATTTGCCGACCGTGAAAAAGCCAATTTTAATAGAATTGAAACTAAGGACCCAAAATTTGATCAGAATGAGATATTAGGCATTTTACCTGAAGATACAATTGACCAATACGATACTTTTGAACTCTTAGCAAGAATTGTAGATAATTCAGAAATTGATGAATACAAAGCCGGATATGGGAAAAGTATAATTACCGCTTATGCTCGGATTGACGGATGGGCTGTAGGTATTGTAGCTAATCAACGAAAAGTAGTAAATACTGAAAAAGGAGAAATGCAGATCGGTGGAGTTATTTATTCCGATAGTGCAAACAAAGCAACAAGATTTATAATGAACTGTAATCAAAAAAAGATTCCACTCCTCTTTCTTCAGGATGTAACAGGATTTATGGTTGGGAGTAAGGCTGAACATGGTGGCATAATTAAAGACGGTGCAAAAATGGTGAATGCTGTTGCAAATTCCGTTGTACCTAAAATTACAATCATTGTGGGTAATAGTTATGGTGCCGGCAATTATGCTATGTGTGGTAAAGCTTATGATCCAAGATTTATTTATGCTTATCCGAATGCTAAAATTTCCGTGATGGGAGGAGCTCAGGCTAGTAAAGTTCTACTCGATATAAAAGTTAAACAAATGGAAAAACAAGGTAAAGATTTTACTGATGGGGACAGAAAAAATTTGCTTAACGAAATTAAAAAATCTTATGATGATAAAAGCAGTGCTTTATATGCTGCATCAAGACTTTGGATTGACGAAATTATTGATCCGACCAAAACTAGAGAATACATTTCCAAATCAATTGAAATAACAAATAACAATTCCGAGATGCAAGATTTTAACGTAGGGATAATACAAACATAACTCACCTAGCAGAATTTAGAAACAATCAGTCAGATTATGATCAAAATCACAAACACTTTAAATATTCCCATTTTGATCTTTAATTTCACAAAAACAGTTCGAATATAAAATATAATCGTAGCATTTTAATTAAATCACTAATAAAATAGGTTTATAATGAATACTCAACCGGAAGTTTTAACTTCGGAATTAGCTGAAATACAAGTAGCTGAGTTTTTTATTGAACCTTTTAGGGGTGAGCAAGCAGAAAATATTCTTTCTTCTATATCTATAGATAAAGTATATCTAACCAGAATTAATGAAGCAGATGTTGAAAAGAAAATTATAAAAGAATCCACCCCTCTTTTTTCCTATGTTGTTGACAATGAAAATTCTGATGAGGAGCATAAAGTTCCGGAAAATGATCCGCAAAAAACCTTTATTGAAATAGATCCCGACTATCGTGATGAAAATTCAAACATCGACCAATCAGGCAAACATTATGTTGCAACGAAAACCGGGTTATTTATATTAGATGGGAATAAACCCAAAATAATTCCGATAAGTTTGCATGGGTCAAGTGATATAAGAATTTCTGATGATTCTATGTTTGTATATGTAGATATTTACCCATCAATTGGAGATAATCCAATTACATCTCTTGAAGATATAGTATCTAAAATTGAGAAATTAGGTGTAAAAACCCCAATTGATACCGATTTGATTACAAAGAAACTTAATGAAGTTAAAGAAAATAAAGAAAAATTTATTGATGTTTGCGTTTCTAAGGGCAAACCAGCAATTAATGGTATAGATGGAGTTCTCGAAAATTGTACTAATAAAAAAGAAAATTTAAAGAACTTTGATTTTGATGAATTTCATAAAGTGAATCCGGTTATATCAGTTAAAGAAGAACAAATTATAGCCAAAGTTCATCCTCCAACAGAGGGTGAAAATGGAAATGATGTATTTTGTAATACTTTGGCTGCGAAACCGGGAAAAGAGTTTTCAATAAAATTAGGTACTAATACAGCATTTTCTGAAGAAAATGAAAATGAAATTATAGCAAAAAATGATGGTTTCATAAATTTTTTAGAATCTTCAATTTCTATAACGGATACTTTTACTGTTAATGGTGATATTGATTTTAAATCGGGGAATATAGTCAGTAAAGGTTCACTAAAAGTAAGAGGAAATGTAAAAAATGAATTTACACTAAGTCTTACAAAAAATGTGGAAGTTGGAGGATATGTCGGAGATGCCCTAATTGAGGCAGGGCAAAAAATCAAAATTCATGGTGGATTTTTAGGGAAAGGAAAAGGAATACTAAGAGCTGAAGAAGATATTGAGCTTAAATTTGTAGAAAATCAGAAAGTATTTACAAGAGATTCTCTTACAATTTTTAAGGGATCATTAAATGCAAAATTATATGCAAAAAATAGCATAATAGGTAAAGGAAACAGTTCCGCTATTATTGGTGGATACGCAATAGCCGGAGATAATATTGAAGTATATTCATTAGGAAATGACATTGAATCGGAAACGATAGTAGAAGTAGGTTTTGATTATCTAAAAAGAAATTCAATAATCGATAATAAAGAAAAACAATTTGAACTTAGAAAAACTCTTGAGTTGGTTGATAAAAATTTATTAGAATATGCAAGGATGAAAAGACTAAATCCAAAATGTGTAGAAAAAGTAAAAATATTGGCAAATGAACATAAAAGATTACTTGCAGAAATTGAAAGTCTTAAAGAAGCAAATATGAAAATAACTAATGAAATTTATGTGCCGACTTCCTCTAAAATATCAATAAATGGTCCAATATATCCTGGAGTAAGAATAGGAATTAATGGAAGATTTTTAAATGTTTTGGAACCAATGAGGGCAAAAACATTTACTTTGTCCAATGATAACGAGGTAATAGCAATCTAAATCGTTATTTTATATTTATGCAGTTAGTCAACTTCCCTATTTATGTACTCTGAATAATCTTTTATTACCCTTTCGTATTCTTTATTAATAAGTGGCGAACTAATTATAAAATCCGCACTTGCTCTATTACAAGCCATGGGTATATTATACAAAACTGCTATTCTTAATAAAGCTTTAACATCAACATCATGTGGATGAGGCTGCATTGGATCCCAAAAAAATATTATAAAATCAACTTTTGAATCAACAATTAAAGAACCAAGCTGTTGATCCCCACCAAGTGGTCCGGATTTAAGCTTAGTAATGTTAATATGAAAATTTTCTTTTTCCTCTTCTTTTATTTTTCTTGTTAATTCTTCTTCAACAATTTTCCCGGTTGTACCGGTACAAACTAGATCGTGTTTTAAAACAACTTCGTAATTCCAACTAACCCATTCAACTAAATCATGTTTCCTATTATCATGCGCAACAAGAGCAATCGTTTTTCTTTTCATTTTTTCTCCGATTTCTTAATACAACTGGGAAATAAATATTAATATTTGGATATTGTAAATTAATGAAAATGTCTGATATTTTTAAGGTCATTCAGTTTGGAAAGCCATTCTTAATAATTTAATAACTTAATTTTCTGTTAGGATCATGCACAAGAAAATTAAATGATTTTGTTCACAGCAATAATAACCTGGCTTGAGAGCTATATAAACCAAATATTTCATTGTTGTCCTATAATAAAGAAATTTGATATTGAAAATTGAAGTGATTAGGTTGTCACAAAAATTGAGATCATTTTATTATGAAAGATAATTTAAAAAGAAAATATTTTAAGAATAGAAACACTTGGAGAAATTGGTTGGAAAAGAATCATTCAACTGAAGATGAAATTTGGGTGGTCTACTATAAAAAACATACCGGGAAATCAACGGTTATTTATAATGAAGCCGTCGAAGAAGCTTTATGTTATGGCTGGATTGATAGTACAGTTAAAAGAATTGATGAGGAACAATATTGCCAAAAATTCACTCCAAGAAATGATAAAAGTGTATGGTCAGACACTAACAAAGAAAGGGTTAAAAAATTAATCAATAATAAGCAAATGACAAAGGATGGGCTTAAAAAAATAAATATTGCTAAAGAAAACGGTATGTGGGATAAAGAATATTTAGTTAATAAGGATAATCCTATGCCCGAAGAATTAAAACTGGAATTAAATAAAAATAAACAAGCGAATCAAAATTTTAATAAACTTGCCCCCTCGCATAAAAAGCATCTTATAAATTGGATAACTCTTGCCAAGAAGGTAGAGACAAAAATTAATAGAAGTAAAAAAGCAGTTAACATGCTTGAAAAAAATCAAAAACTAGAAATGTAATTGCATATCGAACGATTATTTTTTAAATATTACCGTAAACTTCGAACCAACATCTTTCTCTGATTCAACTTTTATTTCCGCTTCATTTATTTCACAATATTTTTTAACAAGAGCTAAACCTAATCCATTTCCTTCAAACTTTCTCGTGTACCCCATATCTTCTTGAGAAAACTCATCAAATAATCTGGGAATATATTCTTCGGTAATACCAACACCAGTATCTTCAATTGATAAAAATAATTGTCCGTTACTATTTCTATCACAAGTAATAATTATTTCACCTTCCAATGTATATTTTATAGCATTATCTATTAGATTAGCAAAAATTTGATTAACGGAATAAGTATCTACAACTATTTTAGTATGAACGGTATTTTTAATTAACTTGAACTTAATATTTTTCTCCAAAAGTGGTGCCCGATATTCAATAAGCAAATTATCAATTATATCTTTGCAAATATCGGTTTCCTTAGGTATGTATTCATGTGTGCCCAATTGAACATCAGACATATTTAGTATTAAATCAATTGTTCTAATTAGTCTTTTCCCAGCAGACTGAATGCCGGAAAATCCATAATTTAATTCCTCATCTGCATAGTGGGATAATTCTTCTTTTATTAAACTAGAAAAACTAAGAATGGTATTAATTGGGGTTCTAATTTCATGCGACATTTGAGCTAAAAATTCTGACTTAATTTTTTCCGATTTTTCTACTCTTTCAATTGCATGCTTTAATTCTTGTTCAATTTTTTTTCTTTTATGAATATCTTTTTGCAATGATTTATTAAGTTTTTTTAACTCCTCTGTTCTCAATTCAACCAACTTTTCAAGATTATCTTTATACTTTAATTCTTTATCACGTATAATTTTTCTTGTTTTTTTTCTTTCTTTGGCAAAAGTATAAATAAATATAATAACCCCTATAGACATTAGAGCAAGTAGTATTAAAAATTTACGTATAAAACCTCTATTTGCCTCTAGTACCTCTTCTTCGGAGATAACAACGGCTATTGACCAAAAGGTATTTTCCAAAACAATTGGTTTGAATACAGCAATTTTATTTACTATTTCGCCATCGAGTTCATTTCTGTAAAAACTATATTTAGCTCTGCCCTCTTTCTTATCCAGCATCAACTTAATCATTTTATTAAAGTCATCAAATCTTCGGGTTTTTTCTTCAATTGAAACTCCTACATGATCTTTTGCGAAACAATATAATTCCTTACCAGCTTCACTAATTAAAAAGCTAGTTCCGGATTGACGGAATCGAATATTTCGGATGAATTTATTAGCTATGTATTCAAATGGAATAACAAGTGAAACACATCCATCGTATTGGTTATTTTTAAATACGGGATATGCATAAACAATGGCACTATATCCTTGAACTGTAGTGAACACATCACTTAATACAGGTTTATGAGTTTTTATTATTTCAGCGTTATGAGGTTGATCTGAAACATCCTTGCCAATTACACCTTCCACCAATGGATATGTATAAATGATTTTTCCTTCTTTAGAAATTCTAGTAATTGCTTTAAGTTCATCAATCTGTGCTTCAAAATAATTCTTTAAGTGAGTTCTAGAATTACCATTAAAAGCAATGATATCATCTTTTTTTGCCAAATAATCTAATGAATGATTATAGTGAACGAAAAAATTTTCAATAGACATTGCTGCTTGTTTGGCATATATTTCTTGTTGTTCAAATTGCCGGATAATTGTTTTCTCCTCCACTTCAGAGTATAAAATGTAGGAAATGTAAAATCCAAATAAGATAAGAGATATTAAAATTATTTTTGAAATAATTTTTTGCAAATCAAATTCCAATAATTTTGAAATAAAGAATAATTATTAACAACCTATATATCTGGAAATTACCAATCTTTGTATTTCCGATGTTCCTTCACCTATTTGCAATAATCTTTGATCTCTATAAAATCTTTCTATATCATACTCTTTCATTAATCCATAACCACCGTGTATCTGTACAGATTCATCAGCTACTTCTTTTGCTATTTCCGAACAGTATAGTTTGGACATTGCAGCTTCTTTCGCAAAAGGTTTTTTGTTATCCTTTAACCAACAAGCTTTATAAAGCAGATTCCTTGCCAATTCAATCTTGAGTGCCATATCAGCTAATTTAAATGCAATAACTTGAAATTTTGAAATTGATCTTCCAAATTGTTTTCTCTCATTTGAATATTTTAATGCCATTTCATATGCTCCTTGAGCCAAACCTAATCCCATTGCGGCAATTGACAATCGGCCATTATCTAAAGTGCTTAACATTATATGGGAACCTTCTCCAATTTTACCCAATAGATTGGATTCCGGAACTTTACAATTATCAAAATATAACTCGGAAGTATTGGATGCCCGCCACATCATTTTTTTATGCATAGGTACGGCCTTAAAACCATCTGTACCATTCTCAACAATAATAGTAGAAAAAATCTTCTTTCCATTTTCTTCACCGGTTACAGCTTGTACGGTACAACCGATTGAAATCTCTGCCGAACCATTAGTTATAAATATTTTAGACCCGTTAATAATCCATTCGCCATTTTCTAAATATGCATTTGTTTTCGTTCCCCTAGAATCTGATCCCGCATTTGGTTCTGTTAGTCCAAAAGACCAAAGTGCATTTCCGGTACAGAGTTTCGGAAGATATTTTTCCTTCTGCTCTTCATTACCATAATAATAAATCGGTCCAATGCCTAATGAATTATGAGCTGCTAACGTTGCGGCCTGCGAACCATCTATTCTAGATAATTCTTCAACGGCAATAATATATGATAAAGTATCTAATCCATTGCCACCAAATTTTTCCGGTAAATACATTCCAAATAATCCTAATTCACCCATTCGAGAAGTTAATCTTGTAGAAAATTCTTCCTTTTCATCCAGTTCCTGAGCAACCGGTCTTATTTCTTGCTCAGCAAATTCCCTCACTGTTTGGCGAATTAATATCTGTTCATCTGATAAAGAAAAATTCATGACTAATTTCCTTGAAGTTATTTAATTTATAATTTAACGCATTAGTCAAGTTTTTGCAAGGGAAGTAAATAATATCACTAATTTTTATTATAAATAACAATAATATGTGCAGGAATGTTTTTCATTTTGTTACCAATAATGTCGATGAATTTCCAAATTTTGAACGAGAAATACTGCAGTACGATATAGGTTCTCAAAAATATTAATAATTTATTACCGAAAGTTTCCCATGAATTTATGTTTCCGTCATTGGGTAGAAGTGACAATAATTTTTTTTCATCGAAAGAATGAATATGTGCATGAACGGGAGTTTTTTGATTACAGTGAACGCACAGATAGTATCTTAATTTTTCTTTATAAGGAGTGGTAATAATCAGTTTCCCGATTGGTTTAACAACTCTAAATAACTCTTTAACAAACCATTTTGGTTCTACAACGTGTTCGATAATTTCAGAAGCTATTACTGTATCAAATGAATTAGATTGAAAAGGCAGTTTAAACGAATCAGCCACAATTGGAGAATGTGTATCAGTATTTACTTTTTCTTTCGCTTTAACAGCGTTTTTTTTACTAATATCCAATGAAATTATTTTTACTTCTGTCTTTTTGAATTGATCTGCTACCCATGCTGATCCTGAACCTACGTCTAATATTGAGTCGCAGTTTTTACTTATCTTTGATAAAATAAATTCATGTACCCTTCTCTCATCATGTTCAGTGGCTCCGGTTCTTTCTTCAAAATAATCAAATTCTTCAGCATCAATTTTATAATGATTAATGTAATCAAATTTTTGTGTCATCTTAATTTTGGATAAATTTATACTCATATTTATTTGACTAATAATATAATAACTTGACTAAACAAAACTACATATTTCCTTTTTTGATTTTAATAGGATTTTTTTTATTTACTGACCATTCTAATGTTACAGGGCAAACAAAAGCAAATTCACTTGAAGATGGAATTAATATACTTTCGAACTTAATTGCAAAAAATCATTTTAAAAGTAATAAGCCATTTGTCCTGGATGAAGTCGATTCAATATATTCTACTGCATTAAAAATGTACGATGGCGATATCTCCGAAGCTTTACTTGCTTTAACTTTTGCAACTTTACCGTTTAACAGAATGCCTTTAACAATTCCTTTTATTGATATAAAACTATCTTTAAGACTTCCCTCTGTTAAAGAAAATATATTTTTGGAAAAGAGAAAATTTCTGCCAGGAATAGTTTTTTTTGATTCAAATATTAATGGTGGACAAGATAAAGATAAGATTGCTCATTTTTTTGGGAATGCATTCTTAGCATATAATATATCGTCAGTCAATTTTTCCAAATTTTTAGGATTATTTGTTGAAATGTTTGAGGCAACCTTTAATGTAAGCAACAAAGTAGATTACAGAGATTTACAGTCAAATCATCTCGGTGAATTTTTTGGAAATTCATTACAGAATAATCCAGATGTAAAACCATCGGATTTTTTAAATATATATTCTTTATTTTACTTTTCTTATAATTAGTTTTACATTATTCATTTATTAAAACAAAAATCGAATAATTATGAAATCCATTCTTATAATTGATGATGAAAAAGAAATTTGTGAAAGTCTATCCATGATCTTAGAATATGAAGGTTACGTTGTTGATAAAACCAATGATGCGGAAAATGGACTTAAGAAATTGGAGTACAATTCCTATGATGCCTTATTACTGGATATTCAAATGCCAAAAATGACGGGATTTGAGGTGTTAAATTGGATCAAAGAAAATAAAATTCAAATTAGCACAATAATGATCTCAGCTCATAGTAATTTAGGCAACGCTATAAAAGCCACAAAAATGGGAGCATTTGATTTTATAGAAAAACCCATTGATAGAGATAAACTCCTAATAAGTATTAGGAACGCAACCGAAAAAACTGATCTTGTTAAGGAGAATAAAAAATTAGTTGAAAATTTGCAGCAAGAAGAAATAATTATCGGGGAAAGCGAACAAATAAAATCTGTCCTCAGTTTAATAGATAGAGTTGCTTCCACAGATTCACGAGTATTGGTAACCGGCGAAAATGGAACCGGAAAAGAGCTTGTTGCAAAAGCAATTCATAATAAGAGTGATAGATCGGAAAAAGAATTAATTGAAGTAAATTGTGCTGCAATTCCTAATGAACTAATTGAATCTGAACTTTTTGGTCATGAGAAAGGATCATTTACAGGAGCAGCGCAAAAAAGAATAGGAAAATTTGAACAAGCAAATAGGAGCACGTTATTTTTAGATGAAATTGGTGACATGAGTATACAAGCACAGGCAAAAGTTCTACGTGCAATTGAAGAAGGTATAATTGAACGTGTTGGAGGAAATAATAGAATCGAGGTTGATGTAAGAATATTATCGGCAACTAATAAAGATTTAAAAAGTGAAATTAAAGAAGGAAATTTTAGAGAGGACCTTTATCACAGATTAAATGTAATTCCTATAAAAGTACCACCACTGCGAGAACGTAAAGACGACATTCCTCTTTTGATAAATCATTTTACCGATAAAATTTGTAAACAAAATAAATTTCAAAAAAAATGTTTTATGGATGAGGCCATTGAAATAATGAAAAATTATGAATGGTCCGGTAATGTTCGGGAATTAAGAAATATAATTGAAAGAATGATTATTATGATACCCGGAGATAATATTACAAAAGAAAATGTACTTTCTATGCTGCCAATTTCAGAGCCAAAAGCAGCTGAGTTTATTGACATTTCAAATTCTTTTCAAGAATTTAAGGAAAAAGCTGAGAAAGCCTTTATTGAAAAGCAGCTTGTAATGAATAATTGGAATATTAGTAAAACTGCGGAAATACTGGATATTCAGAGAAGTCACTTATACAATAAAATGAAAAAATACAATATCGAGAAAGGTTAAAAATGTGTGCTACAATATTTACGAAAATTATAAATAAAGAAATTCCTGCAGACATAGTATATGAATCTGAAGATATATTAGCTTTTAGAGATATTAATCCCCAAGCCCCTGTACATATTCTTATCATCCCAAAAATTGAAATTGCTACAATAAGAGATATTAAAGGTTCGGAGCACGCAGAACTATTAGGTAAAATGTATGATGCTGCAAATAAAATCGCAAAAGAAGAAGGAATTTCTGAAGAAGGATTTAGATTGATATTCAATTGCGGCAATAACGGCGGGCAGGAAGTTTACCACATTCATATGCATTTGCTAGGAGGCAGAAAATTAAACTGGCCTCCAGGTTAGTTTTGCATATTTTATTTTATGGCTCTAAAACCAATATCATTTCTGAAATATATATCTTCAAATTTAATATTAGCTAAAACATCATAACATATAGTTTTACAAACATTTAAATCATTTTTGCTAGAAATAGCTACAATATTTAATACTCGACCGCCATTTGTGAAAACCGTATCACCTTTGTTTATTGTTCCGGCATGAATTATCTTAATATCGGAAGTATTATCAGGTAATCCAGTTATTTCGTATCCTTTTTTATAATCTTCCGGATAACCTCCTGAGGCTGCAACAACACAGATGGCACTTCCACCATTATATTTTACGGCAGTTGCATTTACTTCTCCCTTGGCTGTACTGACCATTAACTCTAAAAAGCTACCTTCAAGTAGCTGTAAAACAGCTTGAATTTCAGGGTCGCCAAAACGGCAATTAAATTCAATTACTTTTATACCATCTTTTGTTTTAATTAGTCCGCAATATAAACATCCGTTAAATTTAGAATCCTTGTCAATTAAACCCCTTAATGTTGGAATAATTACATTTTTTTCTATCTCATTAATTAGTTCGTTGTTTACAAATTTTAATGGGGAATATGCTCCCATGCCTCCTGTATTCTTACCAGAATCTCCTTCACCAATTCTTTTGTGGTCTTGCGAAGCCGGCAATATTGTGTAATTTTCTCCATCCGTAACAACAAATACTGAAAGTTCTTCACCCTCTAAAAATTCTTCAATAACCACAACATCACCGGCTGATCCAAATATTGAATTTTGCATCATATCATCCAGTGCGGATTTTGCTTCGGGAAAATCATTTGCTATAATTACACCTTTACCGGCAGCTAATCCGGAGGCTTTTAGAACAATTGGGAAATTACCAGCTTTAAGGTATTCAACCGCGTCTAAATATTCTTCTTTACCAAAAGCCTTAAAAGCGGCCGTCGGAATATTATTTTCTTTCATTAGATTTTTTGAGAATTGTTTGTCCCCTTCTATTCTTGCAGCATTTTTATTCGGACCAAAAACTAACATTGATTGTTCTCTTAGTTTATCAGCAAGTCCTTCTACCAGTGGTTGCTCAGGGCCAATAATTACCATATCAATATAATTGTCTTTGCAAAACTCTATAATCTCAAATGAATTATTAATATCAATTTTTACGTTATTAGCAATTTTTATTGTGCCTCCATTTCCAGGGGCCAAAAATAATTTTAGATCATTATTTTCTTCAAATAATTTAAGAGCAATTGCATGCTCCCTTCCGCCTGAACCAATAATTAGTATATTCATTATTCCGTTTTTAGAAAAAATTGAAAGATTTTTATTAATTGTTCTACTTGCGTTTTACGCTTCAAACTGTTTACATATTCTTCATTAACAGACGGCAAATTGTTGCTTAAATAATGTTCATGAACTTGTATAATAGTATCTTTAATTTCGTTTACATCATTTGGTTTTGTAATGTAAGCCGCACTATACTCATCTGAAGCAATTTTAGCTATTCCGTCGGGAAGCGAAGCAATTATTGGTTTTCTTGCACCAAAATATTCAAATAATTTTCCAGGAGTAACAATATTCATCTTCTTTTTATTAGGCAACATTAACCACAATATATCACTTGAAATAAGACGTCTAATTACTTCTTTATGAGTAATATAACCTATTTCTCTTACATTGCTTTCTAGCTTATATTTTTTTACAAGTTTTTTGTTTTCTTTCTTAAAATGACCAATAAATTGCAACTCAATATTTGAAGCAACGTCCGGATTTTCCAAACTAAGCTGCTTAAAAGCTTTGAGAAAGTATTTTGGAGAAATGTCTTCATAAAATATTCCGGAATAAGTAATAACCATTTTGTTATTTTCTTTTGGGTACTCAATGGCATTAATAAAATCTTCTTCATCATATCCATGCGGAATAATATCTATATCATTAAATTTCAGGAATTGGTAAGATTTTAATAAATTCTCTTTTATTATCCTATTAACTACAATAATCCTATCTACTTTACGCAGTACCTTGTCCTCTATTTTTTTATGTCTATACTTGTGGTAAGGAGTTGGATAAAACTTAAATTGATTAGATAACCAAGAGTCCCTATAATCAACAAATATAGGTATATCGAACTTTGATTTTAGTTTAACAATAGGTTCAATTGCGGAAAATGGAGGGACAGATATATAAATAGCATCATATTTAGATTCAGTTAATATCTTTTTAGATATTTTGGCTGCTTTTCTTGACCAAAATATTTTGTTATCTGGAATAAATAAAGTTTTATTAATACGACCAAGAAATTTCATAAGCCAGTTAGAAGGCATCATAACCTGACCTTTCTTTTTCAAAATCGAATTAAAATCAAATGATTCTGTCCTTACGATAGTAATACCGGCATCTTTTGCTTCTTTCAGCAACAAATCATCATAAGCAAAATAACCTATTTTACCTGTTGTAACTACTGTAGCTTCCCAATTAAAATCTTTAAAATACTTCGTAAATTTTAATGTTCTTTGAACGCCACTTAGTCCTAATGGGGGGAAATAATATGCAATAACTAGTACTTTAAACATTTCCTTTCACTATGAATGATAATTTGGAGATTCTTTTGTAATTATTACATCGTGGGGATGACTTTCCCGTAATCCTGCTAAAGATATTTTAACAAATTTTGCATCCGATTTAAAATCTTCAATAGTTCGTGCTCCGCAGTATCCCATTGAAGCTCTCAAACCACCAATAAATTGATAAATCGTATCAGCCAAAATACCTTTATATGGAACTCTTCCTTCTACACCTTCAGGTACCAATTTTTTAATATCATCTTCCATATCTTGAAAGTATCTGTCTTTACTGCCATGTTTCATGGCCCCAATTGAACCCATACCTCTATACATTTTAAAGCTTCTTCCTTCAAAAAGGATTTTTTCACCGGGGGTTTCCTCAACGCCTGCCAACATGCCGCCCATCATAACCGAATCTGCTCCGGCTGCAATAACTTTTGATACATCTCCGGTTTGTTTTACACCGCCATCAGCAATTAACGGAATATTGGTGCCCTTCAATTCTTCGGCAACTTCAAAAACAGCACTCACCTGGGGTACACCAACTCCGGCAACAACTCTTGTAGTACAAATTGACCCGGCACCTATTCCCACTTTTACTGCATCAATTCCAAGACTAACTAGTTCCCTTGCAGCTTCTTTAGTAACTATGTTTCCTGCTATTAACTGAGTATCAGGAAACTCTTCTTTAATTTTTTTGACCGTTGACAAAACTCCTGCAGAATGACCATGTGCTGTATCAACAACAACTACATCTACCTTTGAATTTACTAATGCCTCAACTCTTTCTAGTGTATCTGCAGTTACGCTTACTGCCGCCCCAACTCTTAAGCGTCCATATTCATCCTTACAGGCATTTGGAAATTTTTTCTTTTTTGATATGTCCTTAAACGTAATCAGGCCTTTCAATATTCCTTGATCATCAACAACAGGTAGTTTCTCAATTTTATATTTTTGTAATAATATTTCAGCTTCTTCCAGAGTAGTGCCAAGAGGAGCGGTACGCAAATTATTCTTCGTCATAATGTCGGAAATTTTAAGATTTAGATTAGGTTCAAACCTTAAATCCCTATTAGTCAAAATTCCTATAAGTTTTTGTGAAGGGTCGACAATTGGAATTCCACTAATCTGATATTTTTCCATCAAAGAAGTTGCATCAATAACTAATTTATCCGGTCCCAAAGTAATTGGGTGATGAATCATTCCGCTTTCCGATCTTTTAACTTTATCAACTTCATCAGCCTGTCTTTCAATGCTCATATTTTTATGAACTATACCAATACCGCCTTGTGCAGCCATTGCTATTGCCATTTTTGATTCAGTAACCGTATCCATTGCAGCAGAGAGAAAGGGTATCTTTAATTTTATTTCTCTCGTTAATTTTGTTTCAATATTTGTTTCTCTTGGAAGAACTGATGATTTCGCTGGAATTAACAATAAATCATCAAACGTTAATCCCTCAAAAGCTATTTTTTCGATATTCATATACTTATTTATTCCTAATTAATTTTTTAATCAAAAGCAGGAAAACCTGTAAGATCTTCTCCAATAATCAAAGTATGCATTTCGTGTGTCCCTTCATATGTCTTAACACTTTCCAAATTTGCCGAATGTCTCATTACAGGATATTCGTTTAATATTCCATTTGCACCCAGTATTTCTCTAGCTATTCTTGCAGCGTTTAGTGCAACTTCACAATTATTTCTTTTAGCCATTGAAATTTGAGTGTGTTTAACTTTCTTCTCATCCTTTAAAATAGCTAATCTGTAATTCATTAATTGTGCTTTGGTTATTTCCGTTAATATTTGCACAAGTTTCTGTTGAGTTAACTGATAAGCAGCAATAGGTTTAGAAAATTGTAACCGGGACTTTGCATATTCTAAGGCAGTATCATAAACTGAGATCATGGCTCCAATAACTCCCCAGGCAATTCCGTATCTTGCCTGATTAAGACACATCAATGGTGACTTTAATCCATCACTTAACGGAAGAATATTTTCTTCGGGAATTAAAACATCCTGAAAAATCAATTCCGAGGTAACAGATGCTCGCAGTGAGTGTTTGCCTTTCATTTCCGGAGCTGAGAATCCCTGAGTATTTTTCTCAACTAAAAATCCTTTTACTTTGCCGTCTAATTTTGCCCAGACTACAGTAATATCCGCAATGGTTCCATTTGTTATCCACATTTTGGCACCATTTAATAAATAGCCGTCATTAACCTTTTTAGCAGATGTTATCATGCCACCCGGGTTGGAACCAAAGTCCGGTTCGGTTAAACCAAAACAACCTATCTTTTCACCTTTAGCTAATTTCGGAAGCCAATATTCTTTCTGTTTTTCTGTCCCGAATGTAAATATTGGATACATAACTAAACTACTTTGTACTGATGCAAAACTTCGCAGGCCGCTATCTCCTCTTTCTAACTCTTGCATAGCTAAACCATAAGCTACATTATTAAGATTAGGGCAATCATATTTTTCCGGCATAGTTATACCAAATAAACCTAGGGCACCAAGCTTTGGTATGAGATCAATTGGGAATGTTGAGTCTTGATAATGTTTTTCAATTATTGGGTTAAATTCATTTTTAACAAATTCCCTTACAGAATCCTTTACCAACTTTTCTTCATCAGTAAGTAATTCATTAATATTAAAATAATCTGTTTCAGTAAACCTACTCATAAGTATTTATTTCCAAACCTTTAATTGTTTCTTGAACAATTTCCGGTGAAAATCCTCTTCCTGATAAAAATCGATACATTTTTTCTTTAATTTTTCTACTTTCTATATTTCTTTTTTTGAGAGAAATATATTTTTTTGCTGCTACTAATTTAGCTGATTCCCAGAAAATACTATCTTCATGATGTTTGCTCGAAACAAAATCGATGATTTCTCTGTTAATCCCTTTCTTGAATAATTCGGCTTTTATTTTTAATAATCCTCTTTTCCTCTTTTGTTGAGCAATAAAAAATTCCTCAGCAAAGTTTTCATCATTAACTAAATTTTGTCTTTCTAAATCATTAATAACACTATTAACTAAAGATCTGTTATAGTTTTTTTTAAATAATTTTAATTCAAGTTCTTTTTTACTATGATTTCTTCCGGACAAATATCTAAATGAACTTTGTTTAATTAAATATATTTCTATTTCTTGCTCTAATTCCTTCAGTTCCTTTTTTGTAACAATGTCATTCTTCGATAAATATTTTTTTAAATAAACATCATAAGGGATAATAATTTCATCATCATTATCAAATTTTACAGTTACTTTACTTCTTTTCCGAATTACATCGCTAACTACCATGAAATTTATTTTTCTTCGAGCTCAACTTCTTCTTCAATTATTCCTAATTTTTGACGAACTTCTGTTTCAACACTTGTTAGCATTTCAGGATTACTTTTCAATTGATTTCTAAACTGTTCTCTGCCTTGGAACCTATCTTCGCCATAAGTGAACCATGCTCCGCCTTTTTTAATTATTCCGTGCTCCACCCCCAAATCAATTAGCTCGCCAGATTTACTAATTCCTTCATTATACAATATATCAAATTCAACTTGTTTGAAAGGAGGTGCAACTTTACTTTTCACAACTTTTACCTTTGTTCTATTACCAACTACATCTTGCCCATCTTTAATCGCAGCAATTCTTCTGATGTCCATTCGAAGCGACGCATAAAATTTTAGTGCGTTTCCACCAGTTGTTGTTTCCGGGCTTCCAAACATAACACCGATTTTACTTCTGAGTTGATTAGTGAAAATAACGCAAGTTTTAGAACGGCTGACCGCTCCTGTTATTTTTCTTAAAGCTTGAGACATCAACCTTGCTTGAACTCCCATTTGAGCATCACCCATTTCACCTTCAATTTCCGATCTTGGTACAAGTGCCGCTACAGAATCAATTACAATAATGTCCAGAGCGTTACTTCTTACTAAAGTATCAACAATTTCAAGTGCTTGCTCACCATAATCCGGTTGAGATAATAACAGGTTATTAACATCCACACCTAATCTCTTAGCATAATTAGAATCTAATGCATGCTCCGCATCAATAAATGCTGCAATACCACCTTTCTTTTGTGCTTCAGCTATGGTGTGAAGACAAATTGTGGTTTTCCCCGATGATTCAGGTCCGTAAATTTCTACTATTCTACCTCTTGGAACACCACCGATTCCTAATGCATAATCAAGAGACACTGATCCGGTTGAAATGGCTTCAATTTTATTAATTACCCCATCTCCTAATTTCATTATGGCACCTTTACCGTAAGTTTTCTCGATACCATACATTGTGTCTTCTAATATTTTTAATCTTGGGTCTTTTTCTGCAGCCATTGTGCCTCCTTTATATCAAATTAAAACTTTTAATTGTAGTAAATTGTGAACCGGCAGTTTTCAACTCACTTTTCACAATAGAAAAACTATTTATATTAAATTCTATATCATCAATCTTATAGTTACTAAACTTGCTTAATTTGGATAATTCTTCATATCCTCTAAGTCTTAAAAGGGTAACATGTGGTTTAAAATTTCTATTTTTTCTATTAAATCCCACCATTGTGCATTCATCTTCAATCAGTTTGTGTATCTTATCAATCTGTTCGTTTTCATTAATACTTGCAAAAAGAATTTTTAGAATTCCATCCCTTTTAAAAAAATTAAATTTGCCAAATTTACAACTTATTTTATCGAATTCAATTTCTTCTAATCGACGAATTAATAATTCAAGAATATTTTCTCCAACATCACCTAAAAACTTTAGTGTTATATGTAATTTATTCTTCTTTTCCCATCTTAGGTTATTCGGACCAGTATAAATGGTGTCCTTTAATAAAATTAGCTTATCTAGAACAAGATCCGGAATATCTAAAGAAATAAACAATCTACTGGTCATAAGAAATTCCAAGTAAATTTCTTCTCAAGATTTCTAATGCAGCTTGTGATGCTCTATCCTTATTCAAAAGACGATTATCTCCGAACCTAAATTCTTTAGCGGTACAAAGAGTATCATCACAGATACCAATATAGACCAACCCAACCGGTTTATTTTCAGTGGACCCACCCGGTCCCATAATACCGGTTACTGCTAAACCAATATCCGTTCCACTAACTGCCTTAATTCCTTCCGCCATTAATCTTGCAACTTCCAAACTTACGGCACCATATTTATGCAAGAGGTCTTCATCAATCCCCAACTGTTCAACCTTGGCGCCATTGCTATAGGTAACCATTGCCCGCTCAAAATATTCACTACTACCGCTAATATTTGTAATTCTGCTACTTATTAAGCCGCCAGTGCAAGATTCCGCAACCGCAATAGTAAATCTACGGTCTTTTAATAAATTACCAACTATAAGTTCCAAATTTTGGCTGTCTTTACCATAAATATATCTACCGACTTTGGACCTTATTTGTTGTTCAATTTCAAATATTTTTTCATTTGCTGTTTCTTCATCTTGTTCAACAGCTGTTACTCTAATTCTAACTCCAAATTGACTTGGCAGAAACGCGAGATTGCCTTGTTCAATAATTCCATCAATCTTTTTTATTTCATCAAATAAATATGATTCCGGGATTCCAGTCGTCATTAGAGTTTTAATTTTAGTGATATATTCCTGAGGAAAATGTTCACAAATTATTGGAAGAACAAAATCTTGCATCATAGCTCTCATTTCTAGCGGGACACCTGGTAATGCGAAGAACAATTTGTCTTTTTCAATTATATAAATTCCGGGTGCAGTTCCATTATGGTTGCGAATAGGCTGGCAATTTTTGGGGACATAAGATTGCTTAATATTGGTATCTGTAAGTTCTCTATTACGTTTATTAAAGATCTCTTTTATATCGTTTAAAACTTCTTCATTTTTAACCAATTCCGTATTAAAAGATTTTACAATTGCCGGTAATGTTACATCATCATGGGTTGGGCCAAGTCCGCCGGTACAGATTACCACATCATTATTTTTGAAAGCAGAGTTAATTTCGTCAACAATTATTTCTTCTTTATCGCCCACAACTGAAGAGCTAGTTACCTTATAACTATTATTGCTTAACAATTCACCAATGTATGAAGCATTTGAATTCAAAATCTGCCCAATTAATATCTCGTCACCAATTGTAATGATATGAATTTTCATTTTATTCTCATTTTTTCTAATAAAGTACAATTTTAAATATATATATAATTAATAAGGAAT